>JAABUN010000734.1_pt1 | contig 81543 bp, 84 predicted proteins | sample 5559311 | NCBI WGS metagenome assembly JAABUN01 (sample SAMN10711877, study PRJNA513370) | rock metagenome | isolation source: Antarctica rocks | place: Antarctica: Victoria Land, Siegfried Peak sud | reverse complement strand
CAACCAGCCGGGGCACGTTCTGAGGCCAGAGATCGAATCTCAGGCGGCGACAGTGCTCACCGGCCAGCGGGCTCGGAACCAAGTCCTAACCGACCTGGTCGACTCCCATTAGGCGTCGGCCGGCGGGGTGTCGGTGTCGCCATCCTCGGCGACGTCGGCCCGCACCCCGCGGTCCGCAAAGATCCGGCCGGCGCCGCCCGGCTCGAGGTCGGCCCCGGCATCGGCTTCGACCTTGGCGGCCTCGGCGGCGAGGGCATCGATGCGGTCCTGTTCGGCCTCGACGTCGACGGCCGCCTCGGGCCCGGGCACCCGTGGATCGGACGATGCGTCGTCGGGGGACGGGGTGGGCTGGTCGGTGGTATCGCTCATGGCTGGTGCCTTGCCCGTCGCCGGTGCCGACCAGACCTGGGCGGCTCGGCATGCGCTTCCGCGACCCGCGGGGCTACCTTGACCGGACAGTCAAGTAGACCGATCCGAGGGACACCCGTCGCATGACCGACACCACGCTTGCCGATCCGCCCAGCCAGTCACTCGACGACCTCCGCGCCGAGGCCACGGCGTTCCTCGACGCCAACGCCGAGCGGCGCCCGCAGGCCACCGAGTTCGTGTGGGGGCAGGGCGATGACGACGTGGCCCTCTTCGAGGAGGTGGACCCCGAGGAGGAGGCCCGCCAGCTGGCCGACGCCAAGGCCTGGTTGGCCAAACGGGCGACGGCGGACCTGCACTGGATCGCCGGGCCGACCGAGCTCGGCGGCCGGGGGCTCACCCGGGCCCACGACGTGGCCTACCGGTCGATCGAGGCCAGGTACGTGGTGCCCAACCAGAGCTTCTTCGGCATCGGCTTCGGCATGGTGGCGCCGACGATCCAGGCCCACGGCACCGCCGAGACCCACGCCTACCTGCCACGGATGTACGCGGGCGACCTGGTCGGCTGCCAGCTCTTCAGCGAGCCGGCCGCCGGATCGGATCTGGCCGGGCTCCAGTGCAAAGCCGAGCGCGACGGTGACGAGTGGGTGGTGACCGGCCAGAAGGTCTGGACCTCGGGTGCCCACTACGCCGACATCGGCGAGATCATCTGCCGCACCGATCCCGACCTGCCCAAGCACGGTGGCCTCACCGGGTTCGTGGTCGACATGCACGCGCCGGGCGTGGCGGTCCGGCCACTCCGCCAGATGACCGGGGGTGCGGCGTTCAACGAGGTGTTCTTCGACGAGGTGCGCGTGCCCGACACCCACCGCCTGGGCGACGTGAACATGGGCTGGACCGTGGCCCTCACCACGCTGATGAACGAGCGAGCGTCGATCGGTGGGGGCGGCGGGGGCGGCGGAGGCATGGGCCTGGCCAGCGCCACTCGGCTCATCGAGATGGTGCGCCACTTCGGCGTGGCCGACGACCCGGTGCTGCGAGACGAGCTGGCCCGGCTCTACACCGGCTACCAGGTGGCCAAGTTCACCAACATGCGCGCCGCCGACAAGCTCCGTGCCGGCGGCCTTCCCGGCCCCGAGCTCTCGATCGGCAAGCTGGCCCTCACCGCCAACCTCACCGCCACCGCCGAGCTCGTGGCCAAGGTCCTGGGTCCGAGGGTGCAGGCCGACACCGGCGAGTGGGGCACCTGGGCGTGGTCCACCTTCATCTGCGGCACCCCCGGCATGCGCATCGCCGGTGGCTCCGACGAGACCCTTCGCAACATCATCGGCGAGCGGGTGCTGGGCCTGCCCAAGGAGCCTGGCATCGACTCCAAGAGCCCGTTCAAGGACATCGCGAAGGGGCCGCAGGATGTGGTGTGAGATCGACCAGTTGGACGCAGGGGCCCCTTCGCGCCAATGACCGTGCTTGCTGGGTCGGACGAGCGGATCACGCTGACCCGGCCCTTGCGCCTTCTGGCCCTCCGCCCGTCCTCCAAGAGCTGAGCGGAGGGTGGCTCCTGCAACTCAGAGGTCGTCGACGCGACGACCCGATCGTTCGATGCTGCGCTCGATGACTGCTGATGCGCCCCAAGCCACGATCGCCGCACTGAACAGCGCGCCCACCCGCACGTACCTGGCCTGGTAGAAGTCGTCGCAGGCGACATTGTCCATGCGGGCCCCGGGGAAACCCCGAACTCCGAAGTCGTCGCGACGATCAGTCGAACAGGAGGCCCTGGGTGCCGGGGCGGTGGTAGCGACGGGCGCCGGTCCAGGGGATGTCGTCCATGAACGACCAGCTCTGACGATGGATCGCCGAAGGCCCGAGACCTCGCAGGGCCTGGCGGTGGCGGGGGCACGGGTAACCCTTGTTCCACGCGAAGTCGTAGGCCGGGTGGTGGTCGTCCTCGTGCCGCATGATCCGATCGCGGGTGACCTTGGCCAGGATGCTGGCCGCCGAGATCGACAGACAGGTGGCGTCGCCCTTCACGATGAGCTCGGTCGTACCACCGCCGACGAAGTCCCAGTTGCCGTCGACCAGGCACCGGTCGGGCCGTACGCCGAGACCCTCGATGGCCCGACGGGTGGCCAGGCGTTGGGCTTCGGACATGCCCAGCTCGTCGCACTCGCGAGGCGACGCATGGCCCACCGCCCACACCTGGCACCAACCGGCGATGCGGTCGAAGAGCGCTTCGCGTTCGCGCTCGGTCAAGGCCTTGGAGTCGCGGACCTTGTTGACCCGACGCTCCCGGGGGAGCACGGCGGCGCCGATCGAGAGCGGTCCGGCCCACGAGCCGCGACCGACCTCGTCGATCCCCACCACCACCTCGTGGCCCTCGGCCCAAAGCCGACGCTCGGCCGCCAGGCCGGGCGCCTGGCGCTTGAGGGCTCGGCGGAGCTGTGGCGCGGTCGCGGTGGCCATCGCTGCGAACCTACTGGGGACGAGTGATGAACAGAGGGCCGTCGTCGCTCGACCGTCCCGACCCGGTTGGTGTCCGGTGCCACCCGACCGCACCCGAGCTCTCGAAGGCAGGGCCACCGCACCCGTTCGCGCCTGGGGCGTACGGTGGGGCCATGACCCGACCCGTCCCACTCGACTGCACCGAAGCCGTCGCCCGTCGCTCCGGTCGCCCCAGGCGCCAGGTCGACATACACGGCTCGGCGTTGTCGTGGTTATCGATCGGTTCCGCTCTGTCGGCGGCGTCCATCGGTTCGGCGTTGTCGGTCGGTTCGATCGGCTCCGCGCTGTCGTTTGGTTCGATCGGGTCCGCCCTTTCGATCGGGTCCATCGGCTCGGCGTTGTCGATCGGCTCGGCCGGGTCGCTGCTGTCGATCGGATCGGTCGGATCCGTTCTGGCGATCGGGTCGGACGGGTCCCGCACCCCGGCTCACGGTGACGGCGGCAGTGGCGGCGACGCTCGTACGATCGCTCTGGCGCAGCTGCTCGCGGTCGCCGCCCTGACCTCCGCGTCGGCTGCGCTCGTCCGCCGAAGCTGACGAGCGCTCCCGCCGACCACGTCACGGTCCGCACCGGTGCGCGACACTTCTCCGAGCGATCGCCGGTCGATCGTCGACCTGAGGGGGCGCACCGTGAGCAAGCTGACCACCGAAACCACCGCCGAGGGCTTCGCCTTCACCAGCCGGCGCACCTTCCTCGCCGGAGCCGTGGCCGCGGCCAGCCTGGCCCTGCTCGACCCTCTCGGGCTGGCCTCGGCCCGGCGGGCCGCCGCCGCCCTACCCGTGGGCGACCTGTTCCCGTTGGGCGTGGCGTCGGGCGACCCTACGGCGAGCAGCGTCATCCTCTGGACCCGGCTGGTGGCCCCGGACCCCACTGATCCGCTGCCGGCCGCCGACGTGGCCGTCGACTGGGAGGTCGCCACCGACGAGGCCTTTGCCGCTGTCGTGGCCTCGGGGACCGCCCCGGCGGTGGCGGTGCTGGCCCACTCGGTCCACATCGACGTCGACGGTCTCAGCCCGGCCACCACCTACTGGTACCGCTTCAACACCGACGGGCGTACCAGCGCGGTGGGTCGGACGGGCACGTTCCCGGGTGCCGGCACCTCGCCCGACGAGGTCCGGTTCGCGGTGGCCACCTGCCAGAACTGGTCCGATGGCTACTACACGGCGCACGCCGGCATCGCCGCCGAGGACATCTCCTTCGTGGTCTTCGTCGGTGACTACATCTACGAGAGGAGTGCCGACCGGCAACCGCGCCCCCTCACGCTCCCCGAAAGCATCGACCTGGCCACCTACCGGGCCCGTTACGAGCTCTACAAGGGCGACCCGAACCTGCAGGCGGCCCACCAACGGGCACCGTGGATCTTGACCCTCGACGACCACGAGGTGGCCAACAACATGATCGCGGACCTCGGCAAGGACGGCTCGGCGCAGGGCGACCCTGCCGCCATGGCCGCCTTCCTGGTCCGCCGGGCCGACGCCTACCAGGTCTGGTACGAGCACCAGCCGCTGCGCCTGCCCGCCCCCGACGGTGCCGACTATCGCATCCACCGCACGGTCGATCACTCCGACCTGTTGCGCTTCTTCGTGCTCGACGGTCGCCAGTACCGCTCGACCTACCCGGTGGGCACGGCGTCGCAGGGCGCCGACACCCCGGAGCGCTTCGCCGAAGAGCGAACCATGCTGGGCGCCGAGCAGGAGGCCTGGCTGGACGACCAGTTCGCGGTCACCGACTCCCGCTGGAACGTGATCGCCCAGCAGACGGTGATGACGGCCACACCGATCCCGATCGGTGATGCCACCTTCTTCAACTTCGACCAGTGGGACGGCTACGTGGCCGGCCGCAACCGCTTGCTGCGCAGCCTGGTCGACAACCAGGTCCGCAACCCGATGGTGCTCTCGGGCGACATCCACCTGGCTGCCGCGGGCGGCGTCCGCCTCGACTACGACGATCCTGACGCGCCCGACATCGCCAACGAGGTGGTCACCACCTCGATCAGCAGCCGCTTCCAGGAGGCGTTCATCCCGCTCTTCGACGCCGCCTTCGCCGCGGCACCGTGGGCCCGCTACGGCAACGTCCGCCAGCGGGGCTACGCCCTCGTCACCGTGACGGCCGACGAGTGGGCCACCGACTTCCGGGTGGTCGACGTGAAGGTGGAACAGGCCGAGGTCACCACCGACCACACCGACGTGGTGGCGGCACGCGAGCCGGTCACCCTGCCCGACCCGGTACCTCCCACTCCCACCACGACGCCAGGTCCCGGCTCGACGGGCCCGCCGGCGGCCCCAGGGGCCACGCCGATCCCCGGTTCGGCCACCTTCACCGGCTGACCTCTCAGCAATCGCAGCTCGTTCGAAGCCGGACCCGCCTGTCGGGACCGTCCCCCGGTCGCGAGCGACTGGCAGGCTGGGTACATGGCCGGTCACGACCACACCTACCGCACGTCGCTCACCTGGTCGGGCTCCACCGGTGACGGGTACGAGCGCTACGAGCGGGTCCACGAGGTCGGCGCGGCGCCAGCGCTGACGCGCCTGTCCCTCAGCGCCGACCCAGCGTTCCGGGGCGACGCATCAAGACTGAACCCCGAGCAGTTGCTGGTGGCATCGGCATCGTCGTGCCAGCTGCTCAGCTTCCTGGCCGTCTCGGCCCGCGCCCGCCTCGATGTGGTGTCCTACACCGACAATGCCGACGCCGTCATGGTCGCCGACGATCTCCCCCTGCGGATCACGCGCATCGACCTGCGCCCTGCGATCGCCCTCGCCGACACCGACCGGGCCCGCCCGTCCGAGGAACGCCTCCGCCACCTCTGCGAGCTCGCCCATCGCGAGTGCTACGTCGCCAGCAGCCTGCGGACCGATGTGGTGGTGAAGCCCACCTTCACCTGGGTCAGCTGACGCGTTGGTCCGCCTCCACTCCTCGTCGGCGACCATGGACTCCCACCATGCCGTGAAGGCCGCCGGCCGGGCCTCGAGCGTCTCGGCGGCGGCCTGCACCGCGGCCGGAGGTTGTCGAGGCGATGCACGAAGTGCTGGTCGAGCACGGCCAGCACCAGGTCCTCCTTGCCGGCGAAGTTCGAGTAGACCGCCCCCTGCGAGAAGCCCGCGGTCTCAGCCACCCGCTCGAGCGAGGTGGCCCGGTAGCCCCCCTCCAAGAACTCGTCCGACGCCACCTCCATGAGACGCAGGCGCGTCTGCGCCTGGCTCTCGCGGCGGGAACGGGGGGGCTCCATGCGACCTGCAGGTACCTGCCGGTCGCCAGCAGAGACGAGCGCACCCAGGGGAGCCGGCCCGGGCCGATCGGGCGGGCGGGCCGGCGTGGAGCTGACTCACCTAGCCTCCGGGAGCGATGAGCGAAAGCGACGACATCACCGATGCCCGGTCTCCGCTCGCGCCCGGGACCCGGGTGGAGGTGCAGACGGGGTTCGACGGGTCGTGGTCGACCGGTTTCGCCGTGGAGGACCACGCTGCGTCGGGGTATCGCCTGCGCCGGCAGAGCGACGACCAGGTGCTCCCCACCACGTTCGGTCGATCGGCCGTCCGCCGGGAGCGCAACGGCTCCATGTGGTGGGTGTGAGCCTCGGGGCTAGTCCGAGTCGACGCCGGCGCCCATGGCGGCGATGAAGTCCTCGACCTCGATGGCGGTCAGGGTGAGGGTCTTCAGGGTCCCCCGGGCCGCCAGGGTGGTGGCCACCCGGGCCATGGTCAGCTCGTCGGGTGCTTCGAGGATGTTGAGGAAGTCGTAGGGCCCGAGCAGGGCGAACTGCTCGAGCACCTTCACACCCATCGACTCGACGTCGGCGTTGACCTCGCGCAACCGGTCGGGCCGCTCACGGAGGCGGGCGTGCCCGTCGGGCCCGAGCGTCGACAACATCACGAACTTCGGCATGGCGTCACCTTACGCGTCCCCCGACGGGCCTCGGTCGGGACGCCGGCACGGCCTGATGGTCCCCGTGCCCGTGGATCGGTCGGGGTTACGCTCGGACCATGGCGTCCGACGCGGACCTCTAACGCACCGGATCGCGTGCGCGTACCGTCATGGATCGCCTTCGTCCTGGTGGTGCTGGGTGTGCTCGTCGTCGCCGTGTCCGCCATCTGGTTGACCGACGACGACGATGATGCCGAGCGGGTGGACGCCGTCGAGGAAACCACCACCATCACCATCGAGGGCCTGGGCGGGCCGACATCCACGTCGGCACCGACCACCACAGCACCGGTCACCACCACGACGATCCCGCCTACGACCGCCGCTGCGACGACTGCGCCCACCACCGTCGTCCCGACCACCGTCGCCCCGACCACCGTCGCCCCGACCACCGTCGCTCCACCGGTGACCCTGGACATCGCCCCGCCGCCCCCACCGACCACGATGCCGCCGACCACGCTTCCGCCGACCACGCTCGCTCCCACGACCCTTCCCACCACGACCGTTCCCCCAACCACCCTTTCCCCCACCCCCTCGTCACCAGCGTTGGCCGACGGCAGCGTCGTCGGGTGCCAGGGTGCGCCGGGCGGTACCCGCGCCACCGTCCGGGTCGTCCACCGCTCCGGGCCACCGGCGGCCTTCCGGGTCGCAGTCGAGTTCTACGACGGCGCCCGAGCCCTGAACGGCTCGGGCAGCGCCACCTCGCGGGTGGTCAACCCTCAGGCCGCTGACGACGTGGCCGTGTTCATCCCGTCGACCGCCTCGTCCGGAACGTGTCGCATCCTCGGCGGACCGGTCGCCGCGTGACCGGTCGCTCAGACCCGGCGGGCGACGGCTACCACTGACGGTGCGCCGCGCCGGAGCGGGTCGTAGCGTCCGGCCATGGCTCGCCAGGTACACGTCGTCCCCCACACGCACTGGGACCGGGAGTGGTACAAGCCCTACCCGGTCTTCCGCATGCAGTTGGTGGAGCTGCTCGACGTGCTGCTCGCCACCCTCGACGCCGGGGACGACTACGCCCACTTCCAGCTCGACGGTCAGATGGCCCTCGTCGACGACTACCTGGACATCCGCCCCGAGCAACGGGCTCGGCTGACCCAGCTGGCCCAGGCCGGCCGGCTCACCATGGGCCCGTGGTACACGCTGCCCGACGAGTTCCTGGTGTCGGGCGAAACGCTGGTCCGCGACCTCCAACTCGGGCTCTCGCGGGCAGGAGCGTTCGGCGGGGGCATGGACGTCGGCTACCTGCCCGACATGTTCGGGCACGTGGCCCAAATGCCCCAGATCCTGGCCGGGTTCGGCTTCGTCGATGCGGTGGTGTGGCGGGGAGTGCCGGCGACCGTCGCCACCCCAGCGTTCGACTGGGTGGCACCCGACGGCTCGGCGGTGCGGGCCGAGTACCTCTCGGACGGGTACAGCAACGGCGCCCGGCTCCCCGATCACGGCAAGGACCTGGTGGACCAGGTCGAGGCGTTCTGCACCGCCCAGGGACCACTCGTCGGTGACCCGGTGCTGTGGATGAACGGCACCGACCACCAGCTCCCGCAGCCCCACCTGGGGCGGGTGGTGGCCGAGGCCAACGAGGCGCAGGACGCCTACCGCTTCGAGGTCACATCCCTCGAGGCCCATCTTGTCTCGGCCCGGGACGCCGAAGCTTCGGCCGGTTCGCCCGGCGGGAGCGTCACCACCGATCTGCCCCGCTGGCGCGGGGAGATGCGGTCGGGTGCTCGCACCAACGTGTTGATGGGCACGGCGTCGTGTCGGGTCGACGTGAAGCAAGCGGCGGCCCGGGCCGAACGGTCCCTCGAGCGGATGGCCGAGCCGCTCTCGGCGTGCTGGCTGCCCGCCGGCGACTGGCCCGGTGCCTTCCTCGATTCTGCCTGGGTCGACGTGATCCGCAACGCCGCCCACGACTCCATCTGCGGCTGTTCAGCCGACGAGGTCAACGCCGCGGTCCTGCACCGCTACGCCGAGTCGACGCTCGTCGCCGACGCCCTCACCGAGCGGGCCTTGATGCGGGTGCTGGGAGCGTCCGGCCAGGCGGGCATCGCGGTGAACCCCACGGCGCGCGATCGCGCCTTCACCGCTACCTCGGTGGTGGAAGGCGACGTGGCCCCGGCTCACACCCAGCAACTGTCCTATCGTCCGGCCCGCGAACGCACCGCCACCGTCAGCCGGGTCGAGGCGGTGGCCCTGGTGATGCGGGCCGCCCTGGAGGACCCGAAGGCGTCGGCCGCCTCGCTTTCCCCCACCGACGACGACTCGGGCGACTGGACCGCCACCGTGGTCGCCGACCGGGCTCCGAACCGGGTCGACGCCATGGCGCTCCGCGCCCAGCTCCAGGCGTTGGCGGCCGAGGCCCCGACCGGCCTGGTCCACCTTGATCTGGTCCGCCCCCACGCCACCCAGGAGGTGCTGTTGCGCAGTGCCCCGGTGCCCGGCTTCGGATGGCGGGGACTTTCGCCGGTCGACCCGGGGGACCACGTGGTGCGCGCCGACGGTCCCGGCCTCACCAACGGTCTGGTGACGATCATGGCCGACCAGACCGACGGCACGTTCTCGGTCGACGGCCTCGCCGGGTTCGGTCGATTGGTGGACGACGGCGACGCCGGCGACACCTACAACTGGAACCCACCCGTCGCTGGCGACCAGCCGGTGGCCCGGCCGGTGGACGTCGACGTGTCGGTCAGCGAGGCGGGACCGGTCCGGGGCCGCATCCAGATCACCCGCACCTACCGCTGGCCGACCCACGTGTCGGGCGACCACCGCGTCGGCGAGGCCATGGTGGCCGTCTCCACGACGGTCGAGCTGCACGCCGGTGAGGACCTGGTGCGCGTGACCGTGTCGTTCGACAACGTCACTGCCGACCACCGCCTCCGCGTCCTCCTGCCGCTTCCCGAGCCGACCGACCACTCCGTCGCCGAGTGCGCCTACGGCACCGTCACCCGCGGCCTCACCGCCGAGGGCGGACCCACCGAAGCCGGCCTGGCCACCTTTCCCAGCCGCCGGTTCGTGGCCGCCGGCGGCCTGTTGGTGGCTCATGACGGGCTCACGGAGTACGAGTTGGTCGACCTCGATGGCGACGGCGTCGACACTCGGGCCGGTGCGTTGGCCCTCACCCTGATCCGCTCGGTCGGGGTGATCTCGCAGGGTCCCATGGCCATGCGGGCCGTGCCGGCGGGACCCCACACGCTCACGCCGGGGGCCCAGATGCCGGGGCGTCACCAGGCCCGCTTCGTGGTCCACCTCGGTGGCCGGGACCCCTACGCGGTGGCCGACGAAGCCTTCACCCCGGTCCAGACGGCGCGCTTCCCCGGCCGGGGCGGCCTGGGCGACCCGACCGCCAGTGGCCAGGCGCTCCGGGTGACCGGTGCCGAGGTCACCGCCCTACGCCGCACTGCCGACGGCCGCATCGAGCTCCGAGTGGTCAACCCCACCGACGAACCGGCCACCCTCAACGTGGCCGGTCGCACCGGTGAAGTCGTCGACCTCCGAGGCCGCCCCTCCGGCGCCCGTCTCGACGAGACGCTCGACCTGGCCCCCTGGAAGATCGCCACCATCCTCCTCGACCCCTGAGCGGCGTCGTCAGGCGACGATGTCGACGGGGGTACCGAGGGGGGCGAGCTGGGCCATGCGGGTGATGGCGTCGTTGGTCATGCGGACGCAGCCGTTGCTCACCGGTTGACCCAGGAGCTGGGGCTGGTTGGTGCCGTGCAGGGCGATCTGGCCTACGCCGCCGCCGAAGGACTGGAGGACGTCGCTGAAGCCGGACACGCTGACCTGGCCGGCGCCGTACGGGCCGGTGTCGGGGCTGAGCGGCACGATCCCGTCGACGAAGAAGTTCCCCAACGGGCTGGGCGTCCGGTCCGAGCCGACGGCCACCGTCTCCTGCAGCAGGACCTGCTCGCCCTGGAACACGGTGACCTGTCGAGCGCCGATCTCGACCAGGACCCGGTTGGGGACCGTGCGCAGGTTCACCTCGGACCGCTGCACCCAGGCGATCAGGTTGTTGGGCCTCGACGACACCCGCACCTTGAGCCAGGCGCCTTGGTCCTCGATCACCAAGAACACGACCGGCAGGCCCTCGTTGGTGGGGTTGGCAAGCGTGGGCCGGTCGGCGTAGGGGACGCCAGGCTCGACGAAGATCGAGACAGTGGGCCCGATGGCATCGGCGACCGCGAACGAGGTGGGTACCTCCGCCTCGACCGGGGCGGCCTCGACCGGTACCTCCTGGACCGGGGCGGGCTCGACCGTGGCGGCCTCGACCGGCGCCTCCTGGACCGGGGCGGCCTCGACCGTGGCGGCCTTCCACGCGCCCTGGAACGACGACGGCCCGCTGGCGGTGGTCGTGACTTTCCCGGTGCCGGGCGATGCCGGCGGCTCGCCCTGGTGGATCCCGAGGACGCCGAGCGCAGCGACCAGGGCGATGGCGACAGCCACCGGCACTCCTCGCAACACCCATCGGCCCATCGCGCCAGCTATGCCCGCCCTCTACCTGCCAACCCGCCGACCACCCCCGCTCCTCGAACTTGTTGGCGGAGCGCGCCGGAAACAGCCGCGCGTCTGGCCAAACAAGTTCACTTGGTGGAGGCCCCGATGTCCTCGTCACCGTTGCGGCGGCGGTCGCGCTCCTGGCGACGGGTGGCGATCTCGGCCACCCTGGCCTCTCGTCGTTCGGCGCGGCGTCGCTCAGCCTCTTCGCGACTCGTCTTCTTGCGCACCGGTTCGTCGACGCGGCGCACTGCGTAGAGGGGGACCTTGCCGATGTCTTTCAGGTTGCGCGACCCGATTGGCTTCCACCCGAACGTGGCGTCGTCGGCCAGGGCTCGGTGGATCTCGTCGCCGCACACCACGGTGCCGGGAAAGGCGATGTTGACGATGCGGCTGGCCCGGTTGACCACCGGCCCGTAGAGGTCGGCCTCACGCTGGAGCACCGGGCCGGCGGCCAGGCCCACGCGCACGTCGGACAGCTCGTCGTCGTTGCGGTAGTCCTCCGAGAGCGACAGGGCGATCTCCACCGCAGCTCGTTCGCCCGGCACCGAGAACATCACCTCGTCGCCGATCATCTTCACCACCCGGCCCCCGAGGCGGCTGACGGTGTCGTAGGCGATCGACTCGAAGCGGTCGACCACCGCAGCCAACTCGTGGGCGCTGACCTGTTGGCTGAGGGCGGTGAACCCCACCAGGTCGGCGAAGCCCACGGCCCGGTGGTCGGGGTCGGCGCCGGCGTGGTCGCGCGCCATGCGGGCGCGGGCCTCGGCCTGCACGTGGCGCCTCCACACGAAGTCCATGACCTGGAGCAGGGTGGGCAACAGCATGGGCGCCACCGCAGCGAACTCCTGTCCGTCGCGTTCGGCCGCGCCGGCGCGTCGGTTGGTGGGCTCGACCGGGTCCACCGAGTCGATGAGCACCGAAGCCACCCGGGCCAGCGAGGAACCGATGACCCGGGCCATCTGGACCATGAGGTCGTCATCGATCATCCCCATGTCGAGGAGCTGGCCGATGGTGCGGAGCATGTCGACGTCGAGACCGGTGAAGATCCGGTCGTCGGGGCGGGGCTCGACGAACCCCAGCGAGCGCCACAGCTGGGCGATCTGAGCCGACGACAGCCCGGTGGCCTCGGCGATGTCGGTGAGGTCGTGCTCGACCGCCTCGGGCAGCACCAGGTGCTCGATGGCCAGGAGCTCGAGGTGGCGGTGGGCGCGTGCGTTGCTGATCTCGCCGGCCGACACCCCGAACGACGTCAACAACGTCGACATGGCGTCGGCATCGAGCACGGCGGCGTCGGAGACCGGACCGGCGACCTCCTGGGTGGGGTCGGGCCACCGCAGTGGCGCCGGCGACCTCGCCGGGTCGAGCTCGTCGCCGCCGGGCTCGTCGTCAGCGGACACCGGACGCTCCGCTCACGAGAAGGACCCGCCGTCGGGGATGGCCGCCTGCTCCTGTGAGGGGGCGGTCCCGGCGCGGCGCATCTCGGGATCGATGTCAGGGTGCTCGGAGACCAGGGTGACCTGCTCCAGCCCGGCTGGAGGCAGGACGTCGCCGAGGAGGGCGTCGCCGCGGAGCTCGGTGGTCGACCAGACGGGGTCGAGGTCGGGTACGCAGATGCGGACGGGGCCGATGCTCGGGTGCGGGTCGAGCTCCCACAGCAGGGCGGGGCGCGTGCCGTGCCAGCGGATGGCATAGGAGATGCGGCCGAACGTGGTGGGCGCGTCGTGGAGCTCGATCCCGCCGCCGTACCAACCGTCGGGGTGCACGGGCACCAGGGCCAGGCCGTCGGGGCGCTCGGCGACGAGCATGTTGCGGGCGACCACCACCAACGCCGCCGCGGCCGCCAGGTCGTGGCCGGTCGGACGTCCGCCCCGTCCTGGACCGGGCCAGGTGCCGGTGGGCGAGGCCGCCGGCAGCTCGGCGTCCAGTACCACCAGCCCAGCTGCGTCGCCGGCGGCGAGGGCGGCGCCGGCCACGAGGAGACGTTCGGCCGCGGAGACCGGAGTCGGGGTCGACAGGTCGGTCCCGATGCGCACGGAGAGGTCGGCGACCCGGCGACCCGCGTCGGGCTGGCCGGCCCGCTCCAACATCTCCGCCGCCGCCCTCAAGCCCTCAACGGTCCGCCGGCGGACCGCCGCCCCGGCCAGGCGGCTCCTGCGATCGGCCCGATCGAGGCGCTCCACCGCAGCCGCCACCTCGGGCAGCACCCACTGAAGCAGAGCGTCGTCGCGGTGCACCAGCCAATGCCGGGCCACCACCGTGAGCACGAGGGCGTCAACTTCCGGACTCGCCTCCGTGAGGCGATCGGTCCATCGGGCCACCACGGCTCCCACGTCGGCCGGCCGGTCGAGCAGGTCGAAGGCGGTGAGGAGGACCTCGGTTGCCCCTGGGTCGAGGTCGGGCGAGCGATGACCGTCGCGCCGGACGGACTCGCCGTCGTGGGCCAGGTGGATCTGAGCCCGGGCCCGCTCCACGGCTACCGACAGGCGCGGCTCGGGGATCTCGAAGCGGGGGCCGCGTCGATGCACGTCCCAACCCAAGGCCACGGTGGCGGCGTCGGGCACCACTGCCGGGTACGCCAAGGGTGCATCGCCCACGTCGCCTACCGGTATGGCCACTCGCAGTACCGCAGTGTGGGCCAAGGGCAGGACCAGAGCCAGCGTGGCCAGGCCGTCGGGGCAGTGTGCCGCCACCAACTGCTGGACGGCGTCGCCGTTGGTCACCTGCTCGGCCACATCGCCCGAGTCCCGGTTTCCCGCTGCCAGGCGGGCCGGCCGACGAGGCAGCACGATTGCCGGACGACCGTCGATGCGCACCAGGTGGGCGGCTTCGCGCCCCGTGCCACCGTCGACAGGTTCGACGGTTATCTCCGACACCTCTCCCACGCCGTCGGCCACGACCGGCCGCACCACGAGGGCCACCGCGAAGGGCACGGGCGTGGCGTTCTCGATCTCCACCGCCACCCACTCGTCGCCCACCGCTCGCGGCGACCGGAAGCCATAGGTGCGGTGCGCGGCGTCTCCGCCCGGGATGCGCAGCAGCGTCTCCACCACCGGCGCCTCGCCCACGAGCTGCTGGCGCACCGCCGCCTCGCGCACCGGGAGGTGCCAGCGATCGTCGGCGCCGATCCACCAGTCCAGGCTCCACCCCTCCCCCACCACCAAGCCGGTCGGGTCCACCGCCGTTGCGGTGGGCGATGCCACCGTCCCCACCAGGGTCCACGCAGGCGCTGCGTCGGCGGCCAGGCCACGAGGCAGGATCCAGCCATCGTCGGCCAAGGAGCCGGCCAGGTCGTCGACGTCGGCGCCGCCCGCCGAGCCGGGCGACGGGGCGGCGGTTGCGGTGGCGGCCACGGGCTGCGGGGAGCGGCGACGGAACATGACCGGTCGGGTCTACCGGGCCGGGGTGATCCCGTCCATCTCGCGCCCGGTTCCCCGCTTGAGCAGGCCGGCGTAGGCCTCGGCTGCGGTGCGGCCCTGGTGGCAGACCCCGTACACCTCCGAGGCGATCGGCATGTCGATGCCCAGCTCGTCGGCCAGCTCCATGACCACCTTCGAGGTCTTGACCCCTTCAGCCACCATGTGCATGGCCTCGATGATCTCCTCGATCGTCTCGCCCTTGCCCAGCCTCTCGCCGACGTGACGGTTGCGGCTCTGGGTGCTGATGCAGGTGGCCACCAGGTCGCCCATGCCGGCCAGCCCCGAGAAGGTGAGCGGCTCGCCGCCGAGCGCCACCCCCATGCGGGTCACCTCCGAGAGGCCACGGGTGATGACCGCAGCGCGGGTGTTGTCACCGGCACCGAGGCCGTCGGCCATGCCCGAGGCGATGGCCACCACGTTCTTCAGCACACCGCCCATCTCGCAGCCGACGATGTCCTCGTTGATGTAGACGCGGAACAGGTCGGCCTGGAAGATCTGCTGGACGGCCCGGGCCACGTTCTCGTCGTCCATGGCGATGACGCTGGCCGCAGCGTGGCCGGCCAGGATCTCCTTGGCCAGGTTGGGGCCGGTCAAGATGCCCACCGGGTGACCGGGCAGCACCTCGGTGATCAGCTGGCTCATGCGCAGGCGGGTGCCGAGCTCCAGCCCCTTGGCCAGCGACACCACCGGCACCCACGGGCGCAGGTAGGGCTTCACCGCCTCGAGCGCGGAGCGGAACCCCGACGACGGCACCCCCATGACCAGGAGGTCCGCTTCGGTGACGGCCCGCTCCAGGTCGGCAGTAGCCCGCAGCTGCGACGGGAGCCGGTACCCCGCCAGGTAGTCGCCGTTCTCGTGGTCCCGGTCGATCTGTTCGGCCAACGTGGCCCGCCGCGACCAGAGCTGGGTGGGCGCGTTGCGCGCCGCCAGCGCGGCCACCGTCGTCCCCCACGAACCGGCACCGATCACCGAGACCCGGATGTCCATGGCCGCGCACCCTATGCGTTGGCGTGCCCCGCTGTGACGCCCGTCGCACATGCCGAGCCCCCAGGGCGAGGCCCCGCCGGATGGCGCGTTGCCGCGTCAGATCCAGACTGACCCACGACCCGCCGGACTCGCGTTCCGGGGTGGCCGGTAACCTGGCGGAGTGCGCGCTGCGGTGGTGATCCCGGTGAAGGGGTTCCACGCCGCCAAGCTCCGGTTGGCACCGGCGCTGACTCCCGAGGCACGGGCCGTGCTGGCCCGGCAGATGGCCACCCTGGTGGTGCAGGCGGCCGGTGACCTCCCGGTGTTCGTCGTCTGCGACGACGTGGTCGTGCGCGAGTGGGCGACCGAGGCCCGGGCCACCGTCGAGTGGACCCCGGGCCTGGGCCTCGACGGCGCCGTCACCGCCGGGGTCGCGGCGGCTGCGGCCGCAGGAGCGGAGCGGGTGGTGGTGGCCCACGCCGACCTTCCCCTGGCCACCGGCCTGGACCATGTGGTGGGCCGGTCCGGCGTGGTCCTGGTGCCCGACCGCCGCAACGACGGCACCAACGTCTGCGCCGTCCCGTCCTCCAGCGGGTTCCGGTTCGGCTACGGGCCCGGCTCCTTCGCCCGGCATCGGGCCGAGGCCAGACGCCTCGGCCTTCCCGTCGAGGTGCGGGCCGACGTGGAGCTGGGCTGGGACGTCGACATCCCCGACGACCTGCGCCTCCCCGGCGGCGCCGACCTGGCCGTCGGCCGGCCCGGGTAGGGGCGCAGTGACCTCGATCGACCTGCCCATGCCGGAGCGCGCCCTGGCGGCGGGAGCCCACCCCGACGACGTCGAGTTCGGCGCAGGAGCCACCCTGGCCAAGTGGGCCGCCGCCGGGTGCGAGGTGTCGATGGTGATCTGCACCGACGGCTCCAAGGGGACGTGGGATCCGTCGGCCGACCTGGCCGAGCTGGTGACCACCCGCCAGGAAGAGGCCCGGGCCGCAGCTCGGGCCCTTGGCGCCACCGGCGACGTGGTCTTCTTGGACCGTGTCGACGGCGAGCTGGAGAACGACCGGGCCACCCGCTCCGAGCTGGCCCGCTGGATCCGGGAGCTGCGGCCCGACGTGTTGTTGGGCCACGACCCGTGGCAGCGCTACCGACTCCACCCCGACCATCGTGCGGCAGGCTTTCTGGTGACCGACTCGCTGGTGGCGGCCCGGGACCCGCACTTCTTCCCGGAGCACGCCATCGCCCATCACCGGCCGTCAGCCCTGCTGCTCTTCGAAGCCGATGAGCCCGATCACGCCGAAGCCGTCGAGGCCGGCCACGTCGACGCCAAGATCGCGGCCCTGGAGTCGCACCGCTCCCAGTACGAGTCGACCATGTTCATCTCGTCCGCCGACGGTCCCGATGACGCCCGAGCCGAGGGGGGCAGCGGCCGGGAGCCATCGGCCGAGCAGGAACGGTTCCGGGCCGGGGTCCGCGCCGGGGTGGTCGAGGCGGGCGCCTGGGCCGGCGTCGACCTCGCCGAGCGGTTCCGGCTTATGCCCACCGATCGGTAGCCCGTCCCCCCGACGGGCGCGTCGCCGTTCTACCGACTGAGCGGAACGCCCCAGCGTCCCCTGGGCAGGAACAGCGGCTGCCATGTCCCAACCAGGTCGTTCTACCGGTGGATCGGAGCACTCCAGCGCCCCGTGAGCAGGCAGAACCGCAGCACCCTCCCGCTACTGGGCGGTCGGTATCCAGTTGCCGTGGAAGCCCAGGGGGACGCGGGTGGGGAGGTGGACGCGGGCGACGGGGCCCTCGGCCGGTGCGCCGGCGTCGAGCACCACCAGCTCGCTGCGGTCCGTGGCCTGGTCGTGGACGAGCGAGAGGTACCAGCCGTCGTCCTCGGCGGCGTCGGCGGACCGAGGGACGAACACCACCTCGCCGGTGTCGCGGCCGGGGCCGAACGAGATGGCCTCCGAGCTCCCGGTCTGCGTGTCGTATCGCACCATGGTGTCGGCGCCGAAGACCACGTCGTCTCCGTCGAGCAGGAGGCCTGCGCCCCAGCCGTAGCGGTGGGGCAGGCCGACCCGGCGCTCGTCGACCCGGGGGAACTCGACGGGTCGGTCGTCGAGCTGGTCCTCGTGCACCTTGCCCGACGAGCGGTCGATGGTCCAGCGCCACAGCGACGGTGCACCGTCGTTGGGACCGAGCCGGTCGCGGTCGAACATGCGGGGGTGACGGACGACGTCGATGACCACGGTGTCGTCGTCGTCGTAGGCGTTCATGGGGTGGAAGACGTAACAGGGCTCCACGTCGAACCATTCTCCCTCGGCGCCGTCGCCTCCCTTGGGTACCAGGCCCACCCGGGCCCGGTGTTGGTCGTCCCACGCGTAGGGGAACACCGAACCCGACATGGCTGAGTCGAGGTCGAAGGTGACCGGCAGGTCGTAGACCACCACCGAGCGCTCGGTGATCGAGCAGTCGTGCACCATCGGGCCGCCCGGCACCGCCACATCGGTGCGGTGGCGCACCCGGCCGTCGGTGCCCACCACGGTGTACTCGAGCACGTCGGGCCGGCCCCAGTAGTAGCTCACCGCGTGGAGCTCGCCGCTGCGTGGGTCGCGCTTCGGGTGGGCGGTGTACCCGTGGGGCAGCGTGGCGTCGAAGTCGCTGAAGCAGACGGTGTCGAGCTCGTCGGTGAGCTCGGCCGGGCGCCCGCCCGCCTCGACGATGCCGTAGGTGCGCCCCGCATGGCCGATGACGTTGGTGTTGGCCGACTCCATGCCGGCGAAGCGCTCGCCGGGAACGGACTCCTCGCCCAACGCCGTGCTGATGGCGGTGGAGCGGATCCATCGGTTGCGGTACCACTCGGCCCGGCCGTCGCGCAGGCGGATGCCGTGGACCATGCCCGGTCCGGTGAACCAGTGGTAGGTGGCCGGGTCGGGCGCGACGAGGGGGTTGGGGCCGTTGCGAAGGTACCGCCCGTCGAGCTCAGGCGGAAGCGTCCCGGTGACGTCGAGGTCGAAGGCGGTGTGCTCGGTGTCCACGGGGGCGTAGGCACCCTCGAGGTAGCGGTTCGCAGCGAGGTCGGTCACGGTTGCTCCTAATTCCATAACGATGTTGTATAACGTTGTACTCCACTTCTGGCATCCTGGCAACCACCTTCTATGGCCCGTCCCTCCGACCCCGCCGTGCGCGTCGCGCTCATCGAGGCGGCCGCTCAGCTCCTGGCCACCGAGGGCCTCGACGCGCTCAGCATCCGACGGGTGGCCTCCGCCGTCGGCTCCTCGACCATGGCCGTGTACACCCACTTCGGCTCGAAGGACGACCTCGTGCGCGCCGTGGTCAAGGAGGCGTTCGCCCGCCTCCACGCCGAGTTGTGCTCCGTCACCCGGACCGACGACCCCGTGGCCGACCTGATGGGGACGGCTACGGCCTATCGCCGCAACGCCCTGGCCAACGCCCACCTGTATCGGGTGATGTTCGCCATCAACCCGCTCGCCCTCACCGACCCTGTCGCCGAGCTCCCGCCCCGGGGCGACGGGCCCGGCCAGCGCGACGTCGGCCTCGAGGCGTTCGGCGCTCTGGTGGAAGCCGTGGCCCGGTGCGTCGAAGCCGGGGAGCTCGACGGCGAACCAACCGTCCTGGCCCTTCAGGTGTGGTCCAGCGCCCACGGCGCGGTATCGCTCGAGCTGGCCGGCTTCTTGGGCGACGACGCCGAGGCCACGTTCGTCGGCGCCACCACCGCCACCTTCGTGGGACTCACCGCCGCCGGAAACGCATGAAGGAAGGGCCTGAAGCCCTTCCTTCACACGTGCGCTGGGGAGCGATCTGGTGCCGGCGGGGCCGGCGGTCGATCAGACCTTGTTGAGCTTGGGGGCCGAGACCTCGTTGTTGGCCACCTTCTTGAAGGTGGCACCCACGGTGACCTTCGGGGCCTTCTTGGCCTTGACCTTCACGGCCTCTCCGGTGCGCGGGTTGCGAGCCGTGGTGGCCTTCTTGGAGATCTGCTCGAACGACACGAAACCGGTGAGGGCGATCTTGTCGCCGGCGGCCACGCTGGCCAGGACGGTGTCCTCAAAGGCCTTGAGCACGTTCTGCGCAGTGGTCTTGTCGACGTCGGCTTGGGCAGCGACCTGGGCAATGAGCTCGGCCTTGGTGATGTTGGCCACAGCCAACCTCCTGGGTGGTAGGGGTAGAACGACCCGCCATGTGACTCGGTGGGACCGCTGAGGTCAAGTATTTCCCCGTTTGCCGCCGATTCGGTGGATACCCTGGCCTGCGACCGACCCTCGTAGGGTGACCTGGTGCTCGACGACGGGACCTACGACGCGATCGTGGTCGACGCCGGCCTCGGCCCGGAGCCCGGCTCGGTGGTCCTCGAGCTGGCCGTCGCCGCGGGACCCCACAAGGGCGAGCTGGTCCCGGTCACCGCCACCGGCCTCGGTCGCGATCCGCTCGACCTCCTCGCCATCCCAGCCACCATCACCGTGGCCGACGGCTCTCCTTCGGTCACCCTGGAGGGCTGAGGGACCGATACGCCTCGCCGATCGACGCAGCCACCGAGGCGGCATGGTCGTCGGAGTCGTAGCGGGTGCGAGGCCAGAAGAAGCCCCTGAGCCCGTCGCCCCTGGTCCGGGGGACGACGTGCACGTGCAGGTGGGGCACGCTCTGGCTGACCTGGTTGTTCAGGGCCACGAACGAACCCTGCGCGCCGGTGGCGTCGCGCACTGCCGCCGACAGCATCCGCACCCGTTCGAACAGCGGAGCCACGCCGGCCACCGCCAGGTCGGGCAGGGTCACCACGTGCGGGCGGGGCACCACCAACACGTGGCCAGGGAACAAAGGTCGCACGTCGAGAAAGGCCACGGCCACGGCGTCGCGCAGGACCTCGTGGGCGGGCTCGTCACCGCAGACGATCCGGCAGAACACGCAGGGCGGATCGACGGGGTCCTTGGACGCCGGCGCGCCGGCCGCTGAGCCGCCCGGGGCGGATTCGCCTCGAGCTGGACTCACGCGGTGCGCCCCAGGGCGCGACCCAGGGCGTCCACGAGGCGGTGGGCATCGTCGTCGATGTTGAAGCCGTGGGCCGACACCCTGATGGCGTCACCCCGCACGCTGACGTGGACGGCCTCGTCAGCCAGGGTGGGTGCCAGCACCTCGGCGTCGACCCCCGGGTCCAGGCGGATCCCAAGCAGGTGCGGGGCCCGGAGGTGTGTCGGCGCCACCTGCAGGCCCAGCGCCTCGGCGCCGGCAGCCACGATGGCGGTGAGGCGCGCCGCATGGAGCGCAGTGCGCTCGGGATCCCAGGCCGCCACCAGCTCGGCGGCGGCCAGCGCCGCGGGCACCAGGGCGAAGTTGGCCACCTCGCCCACGTCGTAGCGGCGAGCGCCGGGCTGATAGTCGCCGGTGTAGTCGGCCAGGCAGGCCAGGCAGTCGCTGTTGGCCCGCGCCGTCCACCCGTGCTCGATCGGTTCGCCGGCACGCTGGTGCGGCGCAGCCCAGAGGAAGCCCACGCTGTACGGGCCGCACAGCCACTTGTAGGTTGCCCCGAACACGAAGTCCGGGCGGAGGGCGGCGGCGTCGAACGGCAGGGCGCCGAGCGACTGGCACACGTCGACGGCCAGGGCCGCACCCAGGCGGTGGGTGGCTTCGCCGACCGCGGACAGGGCCACTGCTCCGCCGTCGATCCAGTGGCACGGCGGCACCGAGACCATGCCCACCCGGTCACCGAGGCGGTCGAGGTCGGCCAGGACCGCAGCCGTCCAGTCACCGTCCGCCGGGCGGGCGACGGTGTGGAGGTGACCGTCGTGACGGTGGGCCAGCCGCTCCCAGGCGTAGACGTCGGACGGGAACTGCTGCTCGAGGACCACCGCCACCTGGCCCGGCCGGAGGTGGAGGTTGGCGGCCGCCGTGGATACGCCGTAGCTCACCGACGGGGTGATGGCCACGCCGTCGACGTCGTCGGACACGCCGAGGAGGCCGGCGATCGCGCCACGGAGCTGGTCGACCGGCACCGTGAAGTCGTCGACGGCCACGGTCCACGGCCTTGCCTTGCGGGCCAGGCCCATCCACCCCGCCTCCACCGCCACCTTGGGCACGGGGCCCATGAACGCGCAGTTCAGGTAGGTCACGTCGGCCGGGATGGTGAACGCGGACCTGGCGTCGTCGAGCGGGTGCGGGACGACCGCCGAAGCGGTCGGGACGGTGGGCGGGCTCACCTCGTCGAGTGTGCCACCCTCGGCGGGCGGCCCAGGGGTGGCGGCAGCCTTTGCGGACCAACCACGGTCGACCCCGTAGCCGTTCTCCTTGTGGATCTGGTCGATCTCGGATCATCAGCACAAGGAGAACGAGGGCAGCCTCGTTCTCCTTGTGGGTCTGGTCGAGAAACGATCCCGCTCACAAGGAGAACTTCGTTCGAGGGCTGGAGGTCACACGACCAGGTCGACCAGGGTCCAGACGGCGAGGCCGGTGAAGATGGCGGCGCCCACGTAGTTGACCTTGTGGATCGCCACCCTGGCCACCAGTTGGCGACCGAACGTGGCGGCGATGGCAGCCACCGCAGCGAGGGCCACCCAGGCGCCGATGCCGGTGGCCAGCGGATCACCGCCGCGCGCCGCCAGGCTGGCGGTGGCCAGCTGGGTGAGGTCGCCCCACTCGGCCAGCACGACCAACCCGAAGCTGCTGGCCACCGTCGCCCCGACGGTGGCCGACCCCACCTCCTCGGCGACGACGTCTGCGTCCCGGGCCCGTCGCGCCGCCCGGAACAACAGCACCGCTCCTACCAAGAACAGCATGGCCACCGTGAGCTTCACGGCAACGTCGGGCAACAGGCCGATGGCACTGCCGCAGCCACGGCCACCACCACGTGCACGGTGAAGGCCGCCGCCGCGCCCAGCCACACCCAGCCCGGGCGCCGGTAGCGGGTGACCAGGACGACGGTGGCGATCATCGTCTTGTCGGGCAGTTCCGCCAGGAACACGGTGGCAAACGCCCGCGCAGCGTCGGAGGCGGCCATGGGCCGGCGACCGTACTGGGACCAGCACCCCCTCCCATGCGTCGCAACATGGCGGCCAGGTGCATGGTCGGTGGGCATCCACCGTCCCGCCCGGTGGTGACGAAAGGATGGGCGACGGTGATCCACCGCCCAACCGTCAGCGACCCCGGTCCCCTGTCCGACCGTTCCACGCCGATGGTTCTCGACCGTCCACTCGGAGGCCCTGTGACCGTTTCCACTGCTGCTGTCGTCTCGTCGCGCCCGCGGACCTACGTGCTCGACACGTCGGTCCTGCTGGCCGACCCGAGGGCGCTGGTGCGCTTCGACGAGCACGCCGTGGTGCTGCCGATCGTGGTCCTGATGGAGCTGGAGGCCAAGCGCGACCACCCCGAGCTGGGCTGGGCCGCCCGCCAGACCCTGCGCCACCTCGAGGAGCTCCGCCTGGCCCACGGCTCGCTCACCGACCCCCTACCGGTGAACGACCACGGCGGCACCATCCGCGTCGAGCTCAACCACCAGTCCACCGACGGCCTGCCCCTGGCCCTCCACGATCGCGGCAACGACGGCGGCAACGACCACCGGATCCTGGCCGTGGCCCACAACCTGCGCAACGACGGGCTCGACGTCACGGTGGTCACCAAGGACCTTCCCCTGCGGCTCAAGGCCAGCATCGTCGGCCTCGAAGCCGACCAGTACCGCAACGAGCAGGCCGCCGACTCGTCGTGGACCGGCTTCGTGGACCTGCAGGTGGAGCCCGACGACATCGACTCCCTCTTCGCCGACAAGGTCCTCGACATCGCCGAGGGGCGCGATCTCCCGGTGAACGCAGGCGTCGCCCTCCACGCCGGCAGCCAGTCGGCCCTCGGTCGGGTCCACGCTGACAAGGCCATCCACCTGGTGCGGGGCGAGCAGACCCTCTTCGACGTGGTGGGCCGCAGCGCCGAGCAGCGCATCGCCATGGACATCCTCACCGACCAGTCGGTGGGCATCGTCAGCCTGGGCGGCAACGCCGGCACCGGCAAAAGCGTCATGGCGCTGGCCGCCGGGCTCGACGCGGTGCTGGAGAAGGGCACCCACAAGCGGATCCTGATCTTCCGGCCGCTCTTCGCGGTAGGCGGCCAGGAGCTCGGGTTCCTCCCCGGCGACAAGGACGAGAAGATGGGCCCGTGGGCCGCCGCGGTGCACGACGCGCTGGAGTCGATCGCCGGCCCCGAGGTGATCGCCGAGGTGTTGGCCCGCAACCTGCTCGAGGTCCTGCCCCTCACCCACATCCGAGGCCGCAGCCTCACCGACACCTTTGTGATCATCGATGAGGCGCAGAACCTGGAGAAAGCAGTGCTGCTCACCGCCCTGAGCCGCCTGGGCGAGGGCAGCCGGGTGGTGCTCACCCACGACGTGGCCCAACGCGACAACCTCCGCGTGGGCCGACACGACGGCATCGCCTCGGTGATCGACGCGCTGGCCGGCCACCCCCTCTTCGCCCACGTCACCTTCACCCGGTCCGAGCGCTCAGCGGTAGCCGCCCTGGTCACCAGCCTCCTCGACGACCCGGCGCGCTGAGGTCACGGCCACGCAACGCCGAGCACCTTGGCCGCGGTGCTCAGCGTCATGTCCCGAAGGGGCACTACTCGTCAGGAATCAGGGTCTGTGCCAGGAACTCCTCACGAGTGAGCAACGGAGCCGGTTCCTTCGCGTCGAGCTTGCGCAATGACTCTTCGAGGTAGCTCCGAAACTTGGGGTTCCGCGAGGTCGCGCTGGGCCGCGGCCCACGACCGGTCAAGCGTCTGCTGACGCTCCATCTGTTCCTTGGTGAGATCTTCTCGACGTAGCGCCATCGCGGTACCCCTCGCTGTCGCCACAGGCTACCGAACAAGCCCTCGGTCATCGCGAGACTCGATGACGATGCCAGTCGGCGATCGCGAGGGTCGTCGCCCCTGGTGCGACGGTGGTTCCCGCCGTGTTGAGTCCCCGGCCGCGGCGAGTTGGGTGGCGCTGGGCCTCGACCCTACGATGACCAGTCCGCACGAGCACGGTCCCGGGCCGGCTCGCTGCCTCCGCCACCTCCGGGACGACGAGAACGATGGCCAAGAGCGACAAGCGTCCGATCATCAAGCTGAAGAGCACGGCGGGGACCGGCTACACCTACGTCACCCGCAAGTCCAAGACCAACACGCGCGAGCGCATCGAGATCAAGAAGTACGACCCCAAGATCCGCCAGCACGTGATGTTCAAAGAAGAGCGCTGACACCAAGCCCTGGGGCGATGGGCGATGCGCTCGTCGACCCATGCGACGCAGTGGTGGCCTGCGCGCGACCGGTGACCATCCACCACCTGAGCCCGCCCTCCTCCTAACTTCTCCACCTACCAGGGAAGCTCGTCCGGGGGACGAATGGGCCAGCAGCCACAGATCTACGGGATCGACATCGAGACCGACACCCGCTACGACGGCCTCGACCCCGCAGTAGCAGCGGTACGCACCGTCGCCCTTTCAAACCAGGATTTCGACGAGGTGTTCGTCGGCGACGAGGCCACGCTCCTGGCGACCCTCGACCGACGCCTCGCCGAACTCCCGCCCGGAGTCCTGGCCACCTGGAACGGCGCCACCTTCGACCTCCCCTTCATCGCCGATCGCGCTCGGCTGTTGGACCTCGACCTCGGCCTCACCTTGTGCCTCGACCGCCGCCTGACCCTCGGGCGTACCCCGCTACCGGGCCACGCCGGCGCCTACCGCGGCGCCTGGGGCCACCACGGCCACCTCGACACGTTCCGCCTCTACGGAGGGACCAGCGCACCGGGTCGGATGTCGCTGCGCGCTCTCGGCCGCATCGTCGGCCTCGGCACCCACGCCGGCTCCGCGCCCCGCGGCAGCGACCAGGCCAACGAGGCACTCCACGCCCACGCCGCCAGTGATGCCCGCTTGGCCCGCGTCCTGGCTGAGCGGCGGTGGAACGCTGCGCTCCGCCTGGTGGATCGGGTGGAGCCCGACGAGGCCCAGCCGGTCTCGGTGGCGGCCCGGCGCCTCGAGCGCCAGGCCCGCATAGACGGCTACCAGGGCACCCGCCCGCTGCGGCCGGCCCTCCTGAGCTGAGCGTCTCGGCGAACCGTCCCGAGCAGGACGGACCCGTCGAACCCTTGGTCGTCGAACCTTGCTTGTCAGACCCCCGGGGCAGACTGGTCCCACGAGGATCGCAGTCCCCTCGCCCTCGGGCACGGACCGCCGGACGTCACCAACTCCGGAGGTCTCCCATGTCCACCACCCACCCTGCTGCCCCCTCGCTCGACCACCTGGCCGAGCTCCTCCACCAGGCCACGGCCGAAGCCGAGGGCTCGTTCCTCGTCACTGTCGAGCTCGGCGCCGACGACGTGGCCATCGGCACGTGGCCCGTCCCTTCCGAGGTCGACCACCCCGCCGACCCCTTCGTCGGCTTCTTGGCCCCACCGTCGTGGGACGCCATCGGTCTGGTCGCCAACGGTCGCACCCACACGGTCCTCGGGCCCGACCCAAACGACCCGGGACCCGGGTTCGTGCCCCGTGCTCAGGACGACGGCAGTGCCGGCGACGACGACGCTGCTGAGGACGGGGAGGACCGCGCCGGTGCCACCGACCGGCCGAACGTGGTGCGGGCGACGGTCCTGGCCGACCGCCACGGCCAGGTGGCGTCGGTGCTCGAGCAGCCCGGCCGGTCACCGCAGATCATCACCGATCCTCCCGACGGCTGGGTACCCGACGCGCTGGCTCGGGCCCTCGGTCAGCCGACCCCGCCCCCCGCCGATCGCCTGGCCCGGTGGGTCGAGGTGGCCTGGCTCGATGCCATCGCCCGGCGCGCCCTCGCCGCCCCGGGCCAGGTGTGCTCCTGGGCCGAGGTCGCCCACCTCCACCCCCTCCACCCCCCGGGTGCGGCCCTGCCCGGCGCCCTCCTGGCCGTGGAAGCCGAAGCCATCGACCTGGAATCGAGCTGGCGGCGCATCCGCCACCTGTGCACCGATCCAGACCGGGCCCCTCCACCCGCCCGCCGGACGGTACCCAGGTCCCGCTGGCCCGCTGGTTCGACGACGGATCGTTCTCCCGCTGGATCCAGCGCTACCAGCCGCCCGCCGAAGCCATCCTGCCGGCGGTCCTCGACGCCGTCGGCGCGAACGTGGGCGCCGAGCTCGCCGACGCGCTGATCACCATCACCCCGTCGTGAGGTCCGGCGGCCAAGGGCGCCTGGAGCCACTTCCGGTCGGCGTCAGCGGTCACAGACCGGCGCGCTCGGTGGCTTCGGCCCAGAGCTTGCGGTACTCCGACGCGGCAAGGCTGCGGGGTGCGCTGAGGACCACCGGCACCTGCTCCTCGCTCATGCGGGCCACCGCGGAGGACTCCGGGATGGCGGCGCCCAAGAACCCGCCCTGGGCCCGGATCTGGGCCTCGATGCGTCGGTGCACCGGCTTGCGGCGGTCGATCATGGAGATGAACGGGGCCACGACCTTGGGCGAGGCCGTGCGGGTATCGGCCAGGAACTCGCTGAAGCGGGCCAGGGCCCTGAACGGCAGCGGTTCGGGCACCACCGGCACCAACAACACGTCGGCCACCGACGCCACCGCCTCCACCACCGAGCTGAGCCCGGGCGGGCAGTCGAGCACCACCACGTCTGCGGTGTCCTTGGTCCCCGCCAGCAGCCGGCGGATGGGCCGCGCCGGCTTTGCACTCACCGAGAGCACCCGGTCGATCTCTCGCACCGACGAGTCCGCCGGTACCACGTCGAGCCGGTCGATGGTCGACGAGCGGGCCACCGCTCCCAGCCCGCCGCGCCCACCGCCGATCAGCCGGGACCCACCCCCACGCAGCTTGGGCTTGAGGTCCAGGCAGAAGGTGGCTGCGCCCTGTGGGTCGAGGTCCCACAGCAGCGTCCGAAGACCGCTGCCGGCCGCCAGCGCAGCCAGGTTGACGGCCGTGGAGGTCTTGCCCACCCCACCCTTGAGCCCGGTGACGGCCACGACGCGCATGGGCCCATCATGGCCCGGACCTAGCGCGGGGCGAGACATCACCCGCCCCCTGGCATCCGTGCGACGGGGCGGGGCCGGCAGCCGCTAGCCGTTGTAGTCCTCGAGGAGCTTGGTCACGTCCTCCTGGGACCGGGCGAGGGCCGTCGCCGGGTCCTGGCCGTCGAAGAGCACGCCCTCGATGGCGCTGCGCATGGCGGCCTCGAACTCGGTGTAGGGACCGACGAGGGGACCGGCCTGGTCGGGGTCGGCGGCCGCCAGCTGTTCCACCGCAGGCTTGAGCAGCAATCCACCGAGCGCGGTGTCCTGGAACTCGCGCACCTCGGGGTCGTCAACCACGGCCTTCACCGCTGGCAGGTAGCCGCCGGTGATGTGCCAGGTCTTGGCGTTCTCCTCCTCGAGCATGAACTGCAGGAACTTCCAGGAGCCGGCCTGCTGGGCCGGCGAACCGGTGTTGAGGATGTAGAAGGCGCCGCCCGACGCATAGACCTTGCCCGGCGCCTCGATGCCGGGCATCGCCCCCGAACCGGGGACCACCTTGGTGGTGTCGATCGTGCCGTCGAAGTCGACGCCGGCCTCCGATGCGGTGAGGTCGCCACCGAGCACCTGGGCAATGGTGCCCGAGGCGGTGGAGGTCTCGATGAGCATGGAGCTCTGCTCGGTGACCAGCGCCAGGTAGTGGTCGATGCTGCCGTCGGTGACCGCGAACGGGTTGAGCAGACCGGCCTCGTTCATGTCGGCCAGCGACTGCAGCGCACCCTGCAGCTCGGGGGTGTCGAAGGTGCCTGCGGTGGCCACCTCGGATCGGCCGTTGTCGTTGTCCACCGCATCGACGCCCACGCCGGCCGCCCACGTGTTGAAGAACCACTCGTTGGCCAGGAACGCCATCGGCTTGGGGGCCACGCCGGCGTCTTTGATCTTCTGGGCGTACTCGGCGATCTCGGCCAGGGTGCTGGGCGGCTTGTTCGGGTCGAGGCCAGCCTTCTGGAAGTGGACCTTGTTGTAGTAGACGACCGGCGTCGACACGTTCATGTAGCCGGGCCACAACACGTCGTCGACGGAGTACGAGGCTCGGGCCGCCGGGGTGAGCTGGGTGATGTCGTAGTCGTCGGCCTCCATGCACGACTGGGCCGGCAGGATCTGGCCCTTGTCGACGAGTTCCCCGAGCATGGTGTCCGCCAGGTACATCACGTCGGGCAACTGGTCGGGGGTGGCCGACGCACCCTGGTACTTGCGCAGGCCCTCGGAATAGGCGTTGCCCTGGTTGTCGGCGGTGACCACCACCTTGTCCTGACTGGCGTTGAAGCGCGTCACCATGTCCTGGAGCACGCTCACCGGCGGGTCCACCAGGCCGCTGAACCAGAGGTTGACCTCCACCGGCTCGGTGGCCTCCTCCAGAGCCTCGAGCGGGCACGGGGGCAGCTTCTCCTTCTCACTGGTGGAGGAACCTGCCTCGCGACCGCCACCGCCACCCGCTGTGGGCGGCGAACCGCAGGCACCGAGCACCAGCCCGACGACAGCCAGCGAGGCGAGCAGGCCGCGACGTGGCAACGACCCTCGGGCAGAGGAGGTGATGGGCTTGGACATGGGGACCCTCTCGGTGTCGGTCACTTCACCGCTCCGGCGGTGAGGCCACGGATGATCTGGCGTTGGAAGGCGATGAGCACGATGGCCACGGGGACCGATGCCACGAGGGCGGCAGCCACGGCCTGGTTGGCGTTGGCGACCTCGCCGGAGGCCACCGAGCGGAGCTGGATCTGCAGGGTGTTGAGCTCGTTGCGGGAGATCACGGCCCGAGGCCACAGGTACTGGTTCCAGGCCTGGAGCGCCGAGATCACCGTGAACGACGCGATCACCGGTCGGGTCAGTGGAACGGCGAACCGGGTGAGGAAGGACAGGTGGCCGTAGCCGTCGAGGCGGGTGGCATCTCGGATCTCGCCCGGCAGGCCCCGGAAGCCCTGGCGGATGAGGAAGGTGCCGAGTGCGGTGGCACCGAAGGGGAGCACCAGCGCCTGGAGGGTGTTGGTCCACTCCAGCTGGCGCATGGTGGCGATGTTGCCCACCAGGGTGACCTCGAGCGGCAACAGCAACGTGGCCATGAAGAGGGCGAAGATGATCCGCTTGAAGGGGAAGCGCAGGAAGACGAAGGCGTAGGCGGCCATGATCGACGTGAGCACTTGGGCCACGGTGATGATCACCGCCATCACCAGGCTCCGGCCCATGGCTCCGCCGAGGTTGTAGCGGCCCCACGAGCGGGTCCACACCTCGGGGCCCACGAAGACCACCGTCGCACCGACCATCCCGAACCCGGTGACCACGGCCTGGATCGCAGCCACCCACGGGCGACGACGACCCTCGTCGAGATACGCCCACACCTGGGTGGCGGCCACCGCCACCATGGCCACCACCACGAGCAGCTGGCTGTTGCCGTCAGCGGCGTCGAGTGACGCGAACACCGGCGTGGTGGCCAAGCCCAGGACCGCCGTGGCCCCGACGACGGCGACCAGGCGGGGGGCCGTGAGCAGCTCGCGCCAACGCGACCACGCCAACCCGGCGGCCACCTTGTGGAACCAGGCGAACAGGAACGCCACCACCAGGGTGCGACCCACCACCGACAGGGGCCCACCGCTCCACCAGGTCCGGTCCTTCCAGTCCACCCGCACCGGGTACGGAGGTCGCCCCTCGTTGACCCACCGGAAGGGGGGCGTGAGCGCCTGCCGCACGGTGAGCAGCAGCGGGCCGAGCACGAGCAGGGCCAGCACCACGAGCAGGGCGTACTGCCAGGCCAGGCTCACCCGACGGCGGGTCCGGGATCGCCCGGCGCCGACGCCCAGGCCCTCGGAGGTTCCTCCGGTGTCGGCCCCCACGGGGGCCAGGTCACTCGTCGCCATAGTGGACCCTCCGCTCGAGGATGACGAACTGCAAGAAGGTGACCACCAGCGTGACGACGAAGAGCCCCACCGACATCACCGCTCCGCGCCCGTAGTCCTGGGACAGCTGGAAGATCTTGAACACCAGGGTCTCCGACGACCCTGCCGGTCCGCCCTTGGTGATGATCTCGACCTGGGCAAAGGCCTGGAACCCGAAGATCACCAAGATGACCAGGAGGAAGAGCAGCACCGGTGAGATGAGCGGCAGCGTGATGCGGAACAGGCGGCGGACGGGGCCGTACCCGTCGAGGGTGGCCGCCTCGATGACCTCGTCGGGCACGGCCTGGAGGCCGGCCAACACGATGACGAACGCCAGCCCGAGGTTCTGCCAGACCGACGGCAGGGCGGCGGCGAACAACGAGAGGTCGGGGTCGGAGATCCAATCGACCCGGAACACCCCGATGGCCGGGTTCAACAAGAAGAAGAAGATCACCGCCGAGACCGCGACCGAGCTGGCCAGGGTGGAGGAGAAGATGGCCTGGAAGACCTTGATGCCCTTGAGCCGACGGTGGGCGGCGATCGCCAGCAGCGTGCCCAGCACCAGTCCGGCGGGCACGGTGTAGACGACGTAGAGGAAGCTGTGCCAGAGCCCCTGGGTGAACTCGTCGCCGCTCAACACCTCGCGGTACTGGTCGAGGCCCGCAGGCCGGTAGGACTGCCCGCCCCGGATCGACTCGTAGGTCCCCCAGCCGAGCAGGCGGATGAACGGCAGGTAGAAGAAGGCAGCGAAGACCGCGAACGACGGAGCCAGGAACAGCGCCGCCAGGCCGACCTCCCTGGGGTCGTAGCGCCGACGCCGACGCCTACCTCGATCGGCCGGGGTCGACCGCTCGGGCGCGGCCACTGCGGTCACGTGAGGCGCTCGGTGGTTTCGACGTCGAAGAGGTGGACGTCGCCTGCAGCCACGGTGAGCTCCAGCGCGCTGCCCGGCTCGTTGGTGGCCATGCCGCTGTGGCGGACCACGAACGCCTGGCCATCGGCCTCCGCCGAGATGAGGCACTCGTGGCCGAGCCACTCCACCGCTCGGACCTTGGCGGTGAGCCCCCCGGTGCCGATCGAGAGGTGCTCGGGTCGCACACCCACCACGACCGGGCGACCAGCCCCGGGAGCGGAACCGAGGCCGGCAGACACCGGCAGCCGACCGGCGCCGGCCACCTCCACCGACTGGCCGTCGGCGCTGATCGTGGCGCGCAGGCAGTTCATCGGCGGGGTGCCGATGAACTGGGCCACGAAGGTGTTGACCGGCTTGGCATAGATCTCCTGGGGTGTTCCCACCTGCTGGAGCTGACCGGTCGACATCACCGCCACACGGGTGGCCATGGTCATGGCCTCCACCTGGTCGTGGGTGACGTAGACGATCGTGGTGCCGATGCGACGGTGCAGGTCCACCAGCTCGATGCGGGTCTGGGCCCGCAGCTTGGCGTCGAGGTTCGAGAGCGGCTCGTCCATCAAGAAGGCCTGGGGCCGACCGACGAAGGCCCGGGCCAGGGCCACGCGCTGGCGCTGGCCACCCGACAGGGCGGCCGGCTTGCGCTTGAGGTACGGCTCCAGGTCGAGGACGCGGGCGGCCTCGTCGACGCGCTCGTCGCGCTCGGCCTTGGTGAGCTTGCGGGCCGGCCGGTCAGGACCGTCCTCGTGGTAGGTGCGGGCCACCAAGGGTGACTCGATGTTGCGCTGCACGGTCATGTGGGGGTACAGGGCATAGCTCTGGAAGACCATCGAGATGTCCCGGCGGGCCGGATCGACGTCGTTGACCACCCGGTCGCCGATGCGGAGCTCACCGTCGCTGATCTCCTCGAGGCCGGCGATCATGCGCAACGCCGTGGTCTTGCCGCACCCCGACGGGCCCAGCAGGACCATGAACTCGCCGTCGTCGATGGCCAGGTCGAGCGATTCGACCGCGGTCACCTCTCCGTAGCGCTTCGACACGTCATCGAAGGTGACGCTGGCCATGCAACCTCCCGGACAGTCTGTGGTGCGGCGGACCCTAGGTGCCGTCGGCGAACAGCGGGTGTCGAAGCGGCGACGGGGTGGTGATCGGCTCGTGGAGTCGACGAGCACCGGCGACGCGCGCCGCCGAGCGGACCCTATGCGGTCCACGGGGTCCGGGACGGTTGCGGACCAGTCGCTAGATTTGCCCGGGCCGCACCCTCTCGCCGCATCCCCTCATGTCCACTTCCCCTCCGCTCAACGATCTCCGGTACCGCCCCGCCGATCCGGCCGCCAACTTGGCCGTCGCCACCGAGCGCCTCTACACGTCGTTCGCCTCGGTGGCGTTCGACCCGGCGATGCCGCAGTCGCCGGTGAGCGTCTTGGGTGCCGACGTCGTCGCTCTGGGCCAGCCGGTCGCCACCTTGTCCCCGGACCTGGTCGCCCGCTTCGTGGTCAAAGCGGGCACCACGTGGGGTGGCCCCGACGACATCCGGCGCATCGTCCCTCGCGCCCTGGAACTGGCCGCCGACCACCGGCTGCCCGTCGACCGTCGCTTGCTGTGGACCAAGCTCCGTTGGGCCGGGTGGCCTGCCTGGCCGACCTACCAGGCCCTCACCGTGCGGGAGTTCCTCCGAGCCGAGTGGGGCCGGCTGCTGCGATCGCCCCCGCGTCCGGCCCACCTGGCGCACCGGTGGCTCCGCCACACCGCCGAAGGGGTCGACGACCTGAGCCCGTTCCTCGACGACTGGCACGATGCCCTCGGCCCACTCACCGTGCCGGTCCACCATCGCGCCGCCACCGGCCACCTGGTGGTGCTGTTGGTCGGCAGCCCCCTGCGGCCCGACCACCCCGAGACGGTCAGGGACCTGTTCCCCACCAACCCACGCGCCGCGAAGGCACTGACGGCGTGGCTGAACGGTCCCGGCACCGCCCACGAGCTCCAGCGCAGCGCGGTGGCCCTGGCCGACACCACCGACAGCCGACGCGTGTCGGTGGCCGTCGAGCGCCTCACCCGCTTCCGCGCCGCCGTCGCTGCCGCCGCGTCCGACCCGACCGATGGCAAACCGGCCGAGAGCGATCCGGACTGATTCGTCCCGGGGCTCTTCAGGTGGGCGCGACCTCGCCGTGGTGCCTGCACCGACCGACCCATCCGGCGGGGCTGACCCGGACCGCGAGGCGGGTTCCGCAGGCGGCGCAATACCGAGGAGGGTCCAAGATCCGGGCGCAGCCGTCGCAGACGTGGACCGGCCGCCCACAGGCGGTGCAGTACCCAGGACGGTCGGCCCCGTCGCTGGGGTCCGGGTCGCTTCGGTCGGCGTCGGTCACCGTGCCCGGTCGCCGGTCCGACGGCGTGGACGTCAGATGACCTTGCCCAGGACACCGATGGGCATCTTGAGGTCGTCGAGCATGCGGAGGTCCTCGTCGGGGGTCCCGCCCAGGGTGGTCAGGTAGTTGCCCACGATGAGGGCGTTGATGCCCGCCGTCATGCCCATCACCTGGAGCTCCCGCAGGGTGATCTCCCGGCCGCCGGCATAGCGCAGGATGACCGACGGCAGGCCGAGGCGGAACAGAGCGATCCAGCGGATGGCCTCGAGGGCCCCGACGATCGGCGCATCACCGAGCGGCGTGCCCGGTCGGGGGTTGAGGAAGTTGAGCGGCACCTCCGCAGGGCCGACCGAGCGCAGTTCGCCGATCAGCTCGAGTCGCTGGGCGACGCTCTCCCCCATGCCGAGCAGGGCACCGCAGCACAGTTCCATCCCGTGGCGACGGACCAGCTCGCACGTCTTGAGTCGCTCGGCGTAGCCGTGGGTGGTGACGACCTGCGGGAAGAACGACGCTGCCGTCTCGAGGTTGTGGTTGTAGCGGTGGACGCCGCCGTCGGCCAGGCGACGGGCCTGGTCGTCGGTGAGGATGCCGGCCGACACGGCCACGTTCAACCCGGTCTCGGCCCGCACCATTGGCACCAGGTCGAGGATGCGGCCCAAGGTCCGCTCGTCGGGTCCGCGCACGGCCAGCACGATGCAGAACTCCGACGCCCCGAGCGCCGCGGTCTCGCGTGCGGCGGCCAGCACCTCGTCGGTGTCGAGGAACGGCGTGGCCTTCACCGGCGTGTCGAAGGCCGCCGACTGGCTGCAGAAGTGGCAGTCCTCCGGGCAGCCGCCCGTCTTGGCCGAGAGGATGCCCTCCACCTCAACCTCGGGTCCGCACCAGCTGAGGCGGACCTCGTGGGCCAGGGCCGCGAGTGACGGGACCGACGAGTCGGGCACGTGGGCCAGTTCGGCGAGCTCCGCGTCGGTGAGCTGTCGCCTCTCGTCGAGCAGAGCCACACCGGCGGCGAGGATGGCGTGTCGGGCGCCATCTCCGTCGAACAGCGGACGAGACGTAGAGGCGGCCGCCGCGACCGGAGGCCGGGGGCTGATGGAAACCGGCTGAAACGTGTCCGACACGGCCGCCGACCCTACCGGCCGCCCCGAACGAGGCAGAACTAGGTCGTGACCGGCACCGCCGGTCACGACCGTGCCGCCAGCGACCCGTCGGGATCGCCGTCCGCCGAGCGATGAGTCCGAGAGCGCCATCGGGTCACATGACCGGACGCCAGCTCGTCGAGGTGGCGACTGCGAACAAACCGGCCATACCATGCCGGTATCGAGGCGCTGCTGAACCGGCCGGGGTGGCCGAGGATTCGGCCACCGGCGTCTACGACCGCCTGCGCTCGCTGCGCATCCCCCGCAGCGCGGTGATGGTCGGCCGCTCGCTGGCCGACGGCGCCTCGTCGGGTGGGGCACTTCGTCACCGCCATCATCGGCGTGGTCGTCGGCTTCCGTCCCGGTGTCGTCGATGCCGGGATGGATGCAACCGTTCGCCGCCAACCAGCCGGTGAGCGTGATGATCAACGCCGTACGCAGCCTCATGCAGGGCGGCACCGACGTGGTGGGCATCGGCCACAGCACCGGCTACTGGGTGGCGCTCAGCCTGGTGTGGTGCGCCGCCATCTTGGTGTTCTGCAGCGTCCTAGCCACGGCTCGCTTCTCCAAGACCCAGTAGCGGGTAGGCCGAGACCCGTGGCAAACCTCACCGTCCTGTACACCAAGCCCGACTCCGATGCCGAGGCGTTCTTGGAGGAGTACAAGAACGACCACCTCCCCATCGCGGCCAAGTTCCCCAAGCTGAGCAGCCACACCACCACGGTGTTCAGCGGCACGCCTCGGGGCACCGACGCCCCGTACTACGTGATGTTCGTGGGTAGCTGGGATAGCCAGGAGGACATGCAGGCGGCCATGAGCGACCCGAGCATCATGGAGGCCAGCAAGCACGCCATGGGCATGACCCAGAAGTACGGCAACAAGGCCGAGATGTTGATCGGTGACGAAGCCTGACCGTGGCCGGTGGGCCGGGGTCGGCCTTGTCAGCCGTGGACCAGGTCAGCGACGGTGCGCAGGTGGTCGGGCGGCCCGCTCACCAGGAGGGTGGTCATAGCGGTCTTGCGCCACTTCTCTTCGAGCTCGGTGCGGACCTTGTCGATCGGACCCACCATGGCCACGTCCTCCACCAACGCCAGCGGCACCTTGGCGATGGCCTCGTCCTTGCGACCGGCCAGGAACAGGTCCTGGATGTCTCCCACCTCGTCGCCGTAGCCCATGCGCGTGAACACGTTGGCGTGGAAGTTCACCTCCCGAGCGCCCATCCCGCCGATGTAGAAGCCGAGGGACATCCGCACCGCATCGGCCGCCTTCTCGACGTCGTCGTCGATGACGATGTTGACCATGTTGGGGATCTCAAAGGTGTCGAGGCTGGTGTGGCGGGCGCCGGGGCGGGCGAAGCCCTCGGCCAGGCACTCGCGGTAATGGGTGTCGAGGTCGGGTGAGAGGAAGATGGGCAGCCAGCCGTCGGCGATCTCGGCGGCCAGGGCCACGTTCTTCGGGCCCTCGGCGCCGAGCAGGATCGGGAGGTCGGCGCGGAGCGGGTGGGTGATCGACTTGATGGGCTTGCCCAGGCCCATGGTGGCGTCGCCCAGGTTGGGCACCTGGTAGTGCTGGCCCTGGAAGTCGAGCGGCTCCTTGCGAGCCAGGACCCGCCGGACGATCTCGATGTACTCGCGCGTACGTGCCAATGGCTTGGGATAGGGCTGGCCGTACCACCCCTCCACCACCTGCGGGCCCGAGGCACCCAGGCCGAGCATGAACCGGCCGCCGGTGAGGTGGTCGAGGGTGAGCGCTGACATGGCCGTGGCCACCGGCGTGCGGGCCGCCATCTGGCAGACCCCGGTGCCGAGGCGGGCGGTGGTGGTCTGCGAGCCGTACCAGGCCAGCGGCGTGAAGCAGTCCGAGCCGTAGGCCTCCGCCGTCCAGATGGAGTCGAACCCCAGCTGCTCCGCCGTGGCGATGGCCTCGCCGACACCCGTCGGCGGATTGGCGAACCAGTAGCCGAGGACGAGGCCGAGCTTGAGGTCGTCTGCTGCCATGGCCGAACGGTAGCAACCACAACGAGAACACGTTCTACCCCGCTGGCTAGGGTCTCGGGCCATGGCCATGCCCACCGACATCGGCATCATCGACCTCATGCTCGACATTCCCGGCGCCGACCAGGCCCAGTGGTACGAGTTCCTCAAACCGCAGCTGCGCGAGGAGTCCAAGGACTACGAGTTCCCGGCCCAGTACATGTTCAAGGGCGTCCCGCACGTGGAGCCCGAGCCCGACCCGGTGGCCGCGGTGTTGAAGATGATGGACGCCCATGGCATCGAGAGGGCCATGCTCGGCGTGGGGTTCACCGAGGATCGCAGCGAGAAGCTGCGTGCGGTGCGCGACCACCCCGATCGGTTCATCGGATCGTTCAGCGTCGACCCCAACCAGGGCATGGCCGGGGTCCGGGACCTGGTGAAGGCCTACGAGACCCTCGGCATCAAGGCTGCCATCGCCTTCCCGGCCGGCTACCTGCCCCAGGTGCCGATCAACGACAAGCGCTTCTTCCCGGTCTACGCCAAGTGCGTCGAACTCGACATCCCGATCAACGTCTGCACCGGCATCTGCGGACCCCGGGTGCCGTCGGCCTGCCAGGACACCATGCTCATCGACGAGGTGTGCTGGTTCTTCCCCGAGCTCAAGTTCGTGATGCGCCACGGCGCCGAGCCGTGGGCCGACGTGGCCGCCAAGCTCCTGCTCAAGTGGCCCAACCTCTACTACTCCACGTCCGCCTTCGCGCCGAAGTACTACCCCAAGGCCATCATCGACTTCGCCAACACCCGTGGCGCCGACAAGGTCATGTACGCCGGCTACTTCCCCATGGGCCTCAGCCTCGACAAGATCTTCGAGCAGATGCCCGACGTCCCCCTCCGCGACGAGGTGTGGCCCAAGTTCCTCCGCGAGAACGCCATTCGCGTCTTCAAGCTCGACCAGTAGGTCCGCCGCCACGGTGGCGCGGCCGGCTTCAGGTGATCTCGCTGCCGTCGGGGCGGTAGACGTGTAGGTCGCCGAGCTGGTCCCGCACGTTGCGGTAGCCCTGTTCCTTGGTCCGGTTGTGCCTGCCGCAGAGCGGCGCCCCGTTCCCGGGGTTGGTACTGCCGCCCGTTCTGACACTTTCGGCCCCTCCCGGCCCGATTCGCCAGGATCTTTCGAGAAAGATTTCGAAGACTTCTGCCGGACCAGCCATGCCTTCTTTCGCAGGTCATCCGCGATGGGTGCCGGGGTCGTCGAGCAGGCGGCGGCGATGGTCGAGCGGCGAGGTGTTGGAGAACTGCTGGCCGCCGGGGCTGACAGTGGCCGATGGCAGTCGTCCTTCGAGCCGCTAGACTAGAACCTGTTCTAGTTTCGTCGTCTCCAGAGGTGCCGTCGTGAGCCAGTCGAAGGCCCCCACCAGGTACCCGTTCACCATGCCGGTGGGGTGGTTCGCAGTAGCTGAGTCCCCCGATCTCACGGCCGGACAGGTGCGGGCGGCCTATTACTTCGACGCCCACCTGGTGCTGTGGCGCGACGAGACCGGCGAGGCGCATGTGTCCGACGCCTTCTGCCCGCACCTCGGCGCCCACCTCGGTCACGGCGGCACGGTCGAGGGCTGCGAGATCCGCTGCCCGTTCCACGGCTGGGCCTTCGACGCCGAGGGCGCCAACACCGACATCCCCTACTCCGAGCGGACCAACGGCCGGGCCCGGATCCGCACCTACCCGGTGCTGGAGCGCAACGGCTTCGTCTACGCCTGGTACCACCCGAACGGTGAACAGCCCACGTGGGAGGTCACCGAGGTGGGCGAGATCGAGGGCGGCGAGTTCAGCGGCCCCAAGCGTTCCAGCCACGTGGTCCGAGCCGGTATCCAGGAGATGGCCGAGAACGGCGTGGACACGGCCCACTTCCGTTACGTCCACAACACCGCCACCGTCCCGGTGATGGAGCGATACGAGACCGACGGGCACCGGGCGGTCATGGAGTCGAGCCAGAAGTTCCCGACGCCGCGGGGCGTGGTCGACGGACGGATCGACTCCATCGCCGACGGTCCCGGCGTCAGCATCGTCCGCTTCAGCGGGATCATCGACACCCTCCTCGTGAGTGCGTCCACCCCGGTCGACGCCGATACCACCGAGACCCGCTTCAACTACTACGTGCGCACCATGGGCGGCGAGAAGCTCAACTCGTCGGTAGGCGAGGCGTTCGCCGCCGAGGTCGACAAGCAGTTCCTGGAGGACATGCCGATCTGGGAGCACAAAGCCCACCTGGTGCGCCCGGCGCTGGCCGACAACGACGGCCCCTTCATGAAGTTCCGCAAGTGGTACGCCCAGTTCTACGTCGACCAGCCGAGCGATGTCGCCGGCGACGAGCGCACGGTCTTCCCCCCGCCCTACTGGCCCGAAAAACTCGACGAGACCCCGGCCAAGGCCACTGCGTCGGCCCGCTACGGCGACCCCGAGCCCAGCACCGTCTCCCCCGCACCGCCAGCCCCCATTTGAGGCTGGCCCCCGCCGCACCAGTTCCTGTCGATCTTGGGCGCTATCCGCCCACAATCGACACCTTTGGCAATCCCTCTGGTGGGCCGCTGCCACGGTCACGACCGTCGGATACGGCGACGTGTATCCGATCACGCAAGCCGGTCGAGGGGTCGCCGTCGTGTTGATGCTCGGAGGGATCACGCTGTTCGGCGCCATCACCGCCAACCTTGCCGCTTTCCTCCTCGAACGCCCGACCACCTCGGGAGCGGACTCCGCTCCGCGGGCCGTGGACGGCGACCAGATCGAGGCGCTCACCCAACAGGTTGCGCACCTGACCGAACTCTTGACCGCAGTTCAGAAACCGCCGCCTTCCGAGGTGCGCCCGTGATCGGAGACTTCCTTCGTTCGTTCTGGCCAGATGGTGGTCAGAGGGCTGGTGCTCGATGGCTGCGGAAGCCCAACGAATGGCCGGGTCGGGACGAGCAGTGCCGGAGCCGGCTGACAAGATGGCGACCATGGACGCTGCGCTGCGCCGCTCGCTGGGCCCTGGTTGGCTCCTAGACGAGGTCGCCAGCGCTGGCCGGGAGAACCTCGACCCCGACCACGCAGCCCACTACGACCAGAAGGAGGACGCTGGCGCTGCCGAGGAGGTGCGACTCCTCCAAGAGCTCGGGCTCGGCGGGCACTCGGTCGTCGTGGACCTAGGGGCCGGCACCGGGCAGTTCACCGTGGCCGCCGCCCAGGTCTGTGCACGTGTGGTCGCTGTCGACGTGTCGCCGGTGATGTTGGCCAAGCTCGCAGCCAAGGTCTCGCGGTCGGAGCTCGACAACGTCGAGATCGTCCGGGCGGGTTTCCTCACCTACGAACACGGCGGGAGCCCGGCTGACATCGTGTACTCCCGCTGGGCGCTGCACCACCTCCCCGACTTCTGGAAGTCGGTCGCGCTGCAGCGTATCCGATGCGCGCTGCGCCCGGGCGGGCTCCTGCGGCTCTCGGACATCGTGTACACGTTCGACCCGTGGGAGGCCGAGGCTCGCATCGCCGCATGGTGCGCCACCCTTCCGAGCGAGCCCGATGGTGAAGGTGACTGGAGCCGCGCCGACATCGAGGAGCACGTCCGCGACGAGCACTCCACCTACTCCTGGCTCCTCGAGCCAATGATCGAGCGGTGCGGGTTCGAGATCGAACGGTGGAGCACTCGCCCGATACCTATGACGCCCGGTACGTGCTTCGCGCCCGCTGACCCAGAGCAGCCCAAGTTCCTCGGTGTCCGACGTCAGGTGTCAGCGAACGATCGCAGTCGGGCTGCGATCTCGGCGAGCGAGGGATCGCTCGTGGCGACCTCGATGACGAGGTCGTAGACGTCGCCGTTCGAAGCGCGAATGACGCTGCCACCGTTGATTTCGAGGAAGGTCGCCGTGGCCAGCCAGCCGAGGCGCTTGTTGCCATCGATGAGGGCGTGGTTCTTGACGATCGAATGTAGGAGCGCTGCCGACTTGGTCCAGATGTCCGGATAGGCGTCGTCGCCGAACACCGTGGTGCGAGGACGAGCGGCAGCTGAGTCCAGCAGGCCCATGTCACGGATCGGCGGCGGGTCTCCAAGCAGGTCCCGGGCCAGGGCCACGAGGTCGGCGAGATGGAGGAACTTGACCGGTCCGCTCACTGGCCGAGGCGGTCGAGGGCTTCGCGGTGAGCCGCCATCACCCGACGGGCGGCGGACGAGACCTCGTTGCGGTGTCGACCCTGGACGACGTAGTCGCGCACCGCTTGTCGGGCGGCATCCTGCATAGAGATGCCCTCGGCGGCAGCCCGCTCGCGGAGCGCTGCGTGTTCGTCGTCGGTCAGGCGGAGGGTCATGGCCATTCCGGCAACGGTACTGCTCTGATACCAGCAAGGTTCTGGCGCTTCGGACCGATGGCCCAGCCCGCAGGCAGCACTACCGTTGGTGCAGCTCCAACACTCCCGTTGGTGCAGGCTGACTCGCTACGGCTTGGCGGTGCCGACGACCCACATGGCGAAGAACTGGCTGCCGCCGCCGTAGGCGTGGCCGACGCCTCGGCGGACGCCGTCGACCTGGTGGTCACCGGCGGTGCCGCGGACCTGCATGGCGATCTCGCCGAAGCGCAACATGCCCGAGGCGCCGATGGGGTTGGTGCACAGCACGCCGCCCGACATGTTGACGGGCAGGTCGCCGTCCAGGGCGGTGGCGCCGTCGTCGGTCATCTTCCAGCCGCCGCCCGGTTCGGCGAAACCCAAGTTCTCCAGCCACATGGGCTCGAACCACGAGAACGGCACGTACATCTCAACGGCGTCGACATCGCGACGGGGGTCGGTGATGCCGGCCTGGCGGTACACGTCGGCCGCGCAGAGCGCACCGCCCAAGGGCAGCACGGTGTCGCGCTCGGCCGACAGGGTGGGCTCGGAACGCATGGCCGTGCCCTGGATCCAGGCTGGCTGGCGGCCCTCGGCCAGGGCGTCGTCGGCCACCTTCTCGCTGCCCAGCACGAGGGCGCAGGCCCCGTCGCTCGACGGACAGGTCTCGGCGTAGCGGATCGGGTCCCACAGCATCATCGAGTCCTTGATGGAGTCGAAGCTGATGTCGGGCTCGTGGAGGTGGGCGTACGGGTTCTTCAGCCCGTTCTTGCGGTCCTTGAGCGCGACCAGCATGCCGATGTGGTCCGGTGCCTTGGCGCGGCGGATGTAGCTGCGGATGTGCGGGGCGAAGTACCCACCGGCGCCGGCGTGCAGCGGCGGGGTGAACGGGATCGGCAGCGACAGGGCCCACATGGCCTCGCTCTCGGACTGCTTCTCAAAGGCCACGGTGAGCACCCGCTCGTGGATGCCGGCCTGGATCAGCTGGCTGGCCACGATGGCGGTGGAGCCCCCCACCGACCCGGCGGTGTGGACCCGGAACATGGGCTTGCCGGTGGCACCCAAGGCGTCGGCCAGGAACAGCTCCGGCATCATCACCCCCTCGAAGAAGTCGGGGGCCTTGCCGATGACCACGGCGTCGATGTCGGTCCATGCCAGGGCGGCATCGTCGAGGGCGCGCTGGGCCGCCTCGCGCACGAGCCCGGCCATGGACACGTCGCCTCGGGTGGCTTGGTGCTTGGTCTGGCCGATGCCGACGACGGCGACGCGTTCCTTGCCCATCAGCGGTCATCCCCTTCGAGCACGCACACCAGGTTCTGTTGCAGGCAGGGACCGCTGGTGGCGTGGGCCACCCCCCGGTCCGCCGAGCCGGCCCAGATGCGGGTGGCCACCTCGCCCAGGCGGATCAGTCCGGCGGTCATCATCGGGTTGGCGGCCAACGCTCCCCCCGACGGGTTGACCGACACGTCGTCACCCAGGCCGATGGCGTCGCACAGGATCAGTTCCTGGTGGCTGAACGGGGCGTGCAACTCGGCCACGTCCACCGGGCCGTCGGCCACGCCGGCCTTTGCCGCGGCGATGCGACTGCTCTCGCTCACCGTGAGGTCGCGCAGACCGAGGTGGATCGGCTCGACCCGGTGGTCGATGCCCCGGATCCAGGCCGGACGCTCGACCTTGGCTCGGGCCGTGTCGCCCGCCGCCAGGATGACGCAGGCCGCACCATCGGTGATCGGCGCGCAGTCGCTCTTGCGGAGCGGAGCTACGTGGTACTCCTCGGCGAGGATGTCGGACGCCGGACGGTCCCAGGCCAGCTGGGAGTTGGGGTTGTCGAGCGCCGCCTTCCGGCTGCGGGCGGCCACGTCGGCGAAGTGCTGCTCGGTGTAGCGCCCCGAGTCGAGCAGGGCCCGAGCCTGGAGGGCGGCCAGGCTCACCGAATCGGGCCACAGCGGGGCCACCGTGATGGGGTCGAGCTGGCGGGTGAGGACCATGGGCAGGTCCCCGGGCGACGACTTGGCGTAGGAGTAGACGAGGGCGGTGTCGAGCTCACCGAGCTGCAGCTTCACCCACGCCTCGTAGAGGGCCCACGCCCCGTCCATCTCCACGTGGCTCTCCTGGATCGGCGGCCACGGGCCCACGCCGTCGAGCGTCGACACGAAGCTGAACCCCACCCCGGCGAGGTAGTCGGTGGACCCCGAGCAGGTAAAGCCGATGTCGTCGATGGTCATGTCGACGTCGTCCAGCGCGCCGCGCACGGCGGGCATCAGCATCTCGACCTCGTTGACCTCTGGCACCCGTCGCTTCGCCGGGGTCTGGGCGAAGCTGATGATGCCCACGTCGCGCATCAGCGCCCGCCCCCTTCGCCGGTGCGGGGGTTGCGGACGAGGGCCTCGGTGGGCGCCACGCCGTTCACCCAGGACCCCAGCCCGGTCCCGTGGTCCTCGCCGGGGATGCGCACGTCGGTGTCGTCGGGCTCGCCGGTGGGACGGAACCACTTGATGGACTCGAGTGTGGGCTCGAGGTCGGCGTCGTCGCGCCACACCGCTTCCACCCGCATGCCGATGCGGACCTGGTCGGCCGGCACCTCCTGGATGAGGTGCATGATCGAGAGGTCGGCACCGTCGAGCAGGATCAGGGCGCTGACGTAGGGGATCTCCATGACCGAGCCGTAGAACTGCAGGTTCACCACGCAGAAGGAGGTGACGGTGCCCACCTGGGCCACCTCCACCTCCTCGGTGGTGGCCTGACCCAGTTCGGGGTCGGCACCACGGGGCGGTACGTAGACCTTTCCGCCCGGCGCCCGCTGGCCAATGATCTTCTTCTGGGTGATGCCCCGCAGGAACTGCGACGAGGCGTGCCCGGCGGTGAACTCGTAGTCGAGGCGGGCGGTGGTGCGCACGCTGCGCACCGGCTCCACGTCGCGCAACGATTCGGGGAGCGAGACCTCGGGGGGCATCAGGAGGAGCCTCCGCTTGTCGGCACCCAGTGGGTGATGTCGGCGATGTGGCCCTCCCGCTCGTCGGCCCAGACGGGTTCCACCCGCAGGCCGGTCCGAACGGCGTCTATCCCGTCGGCGGCCACCGCTCCCAGCATGGGCGTGTCGGCCCCGTCGAGGCGGATCAGCGCCCAAGCGAAGGGCTCGTCGAGGGGGTGCTTCTCGTGGGGCGAGGTGACCCACGCCCACGTGGTGATCTCGCCGGCCGGCCCGACCTCCACCAGCTCGGTGAGGTCCTCGCCCGAGACGGGATCGAACTCGGCCGGCGGCACGATCACCCGCCCGTCGGCGGCTCGCGATCCCACGAGCACCTTCTCGCGCAACCCGGTGAGGAAGGCCCCGATGACCGGGCCGGTGGTCCGCTTGAACGGGTACTCGATCACCAGCGGAGCCGAGAGGATGTCGGAGTCGGTCACCTGGCCGACACTAGAACACGTTCCACTTTCCGGAAACCGCGTCGCATTTCACACCGCAGGACGGATCGCTCTCCGGCCGGGGTATAGACGCCGAGTCCGCTCGATCCACCTCTCAGGAGTCCCCATGATCGGATTCATCGTCTTCGGCCTCGTCGTCGGCGCCTTGGCCCGCCTGCTGCTACCCGGACGCCAACACCTCTCCCTCCTCGTCACCCTCCTGATCGGCTTGGTCGGTTCGGTGATCGGTGGCGTGGTGGCCAACGCCTTGGGAACCGGTGACATCTTCGACCTCAACCTCCTCGGTTCCATCGTCGCCGTCATCAGCGCCGTGGTGCTGATCGCGGTGGTCGACGCCGGCGCCTCCAGGAGCGTCGGTCGCCCCAGCCGGCGCTGACCCGGTTTTCCTGGCGACCCGCCCAGCGGTTTCTTCTGAGAACCGATCGAGGCCGGCCGCTTCTGAGTGCAGAACCGGACATCCATGTCCATCCGGCACTCAGAACGGAGAATCAACCTTGGAAGCGCGGCGCGGGCCGGTCAGGCGGTCTTCTTGAGGGTCCCGACGGGATTCTCATCCGTCGTGGCGGCCGAAGGCCCTGGAACCTCAGAAGGTGATGACGGTGCGGATGACCTCACCGTTCTTCATGGCGGTGAAGGCGTCGTTGATCTCGTCGATCTTCATGCGCTTGGAGATCATGCCGTCGAGGTTGAGCTGACCGGACTTCCAGAGGCGCAGGAGCTTGTGGAAGTCCGAGCGCACGTCCACCGAGCCGTAGTACGACCCCATGAACGTCTTCTCCGAGAAGAACAGCTCGAAGCCGTTGAACGACACCTCCTTGTCCATGCCACCCACGCCGATCACGCAGGCCGTGCCGCCCCGGCGGATCGAGTCGTAGGCGGCCCGCATGGTCTGGGGGAGGCCGATGGCCTCGAACGAGTAGTCGAAGCCGTCGCCGGTCAGCTCGGCGCTCAGGGCTGCGAGGTCGTCGGGCTTGCACGCATGGGTGGCGCCGAACTCCTTGGCCAGTTCGAGCTTCGAGTCGATCAGGTCGACGGCCACGATGACGGCCGCGCCGGCCACGTGGGCGCCCTGGATGGCGGAGATGCCCACCCCGCCGCAGCCGAACACCACGACCGACGAACCGGGCTTGACCTTGGCGGTGTTGATGGCGGCGCCGACACCGGTGCTCACGCCACAGCCGATGAGCGACGCGATCTCGAAGGGGATGTCGTCGTCGATCTTGATGGCCGCTTCCTGGGGCACCGTGAGGTACTCGGCGAAGGTGCCGGTGCCGGCCATGCCGTACACATCGGTGTCGCCCCGCTTGAACTTCGGGCTACCGGCGATGGCGAACTGGATCATCACGCACAGGTGGGGCTGCTTGCGCTCCACGCAGTTGTTGCACTTGCCGCACGGAGGCGACCACGCCACGATCACGTGGTCCCCCACGGCCAGGTCGGTGACCGCCGAGCCGACCTCGGAGATGGTGCCGGCGCCCTCGTGGCCGGGCACGAACGGCGCGCCCTGCGGCAGCGACCCGTTCATGGCGTGGAGGTCGGAGTGGCAGACCCCGGTGGCCTCGATCTTGATGGTCACGTCGGTGGGCCCGGGCGGGATGACCTCGATGTCATCGACGAGCTCGAGCTTCTCGTCTCCGGTCTTGATCAGCACGGCTGCCCGCATGGTGGAGCTCCTCTTACGTCGTCGTCATGTCCCCTGGGACCCGGCGGTCGGACCCTAGTAGAACGCGTTCCAGTTCTCTCCTACAGTCCGGGCCATGGGAGACCTCGGGTTCTGGCGGCTGGCCGAAGCAGATCGTCGGCACCTGGCGCTGGTGGGTCCCGACGGCACCGAGCGCACCTCCGGCGAACTGCTCGACGCCGCCAACCGGGTGGCCCACGGCCTGCGGGCGCACGGGTTGGTGGCCGGCGACACCGTGGCCCTGCTGCTGCCCAACTCGATCGAGCTGATCGAGGTCTACCTGGGCGCCCTGCAGGTCGGCCTGTACGTGACGCCGATCAACTTCCACCTGGTGGGACCCGAGGTCGCCTACGTCCTCGGCGACAGCGAGGCCAAGGCGTTCATCGCCCACGAACGCTTCGCCGCCGTCGCGACCGATGCCGTGTCCGAAACCGGGTTCGCGCTCGACGCCTGCTTCGCCGTCGGTGCCATCGAGGGCTTCCGCCCCGTCGCCGAGCTCAGCGACGGCCAGCCGCACACCACACCGGACGGCCGCACCACCGGCGCGGCCATGCACTACACGTCGGGTACCACCGGTCGACCCAAGGGCGTGAAGCGAGGCCTGTTCGATATCGATCCCAGCGACATGGGCGAGCTGATGACCATGCTGCCGAGCCTGTTCGGCGTCGGCGCCGCCGACGGCCACGTGCACCTCACCGTGTCGCCGCTCTACCACACGGCCGTGCTCATGTGGACCGGCTGCGCCCTGCACCTGGGCCACACCGTCGTCGTGATGGACAAATGGACCGCCGAGGAGACCCTCCGGCTGATCGACCGGTACCGGGTCACCTACAGCCACATGGTGCCCACCCAGTTCGTGCGCCTGCTCGACCTCCCCGACGAGGCCCGGTCGCGCTACGACGTGACCTCGCTGCGCAACATGATCCACGGCGCCGCCCCCTGCCCTCAGGAGATCAAGCGCCGCATGATCGACTGGTGGGGCGACACCATCCAGGAGTACTACGCCGCCACCGAGGGCGGGGGCACCGTCATCGGGGCCAAGGAGTGGATGGAGCGGCCGGGCTCGGTGGGCGCGGCGTGGCCCGGCGGCGAGATCCGCATCTACGACGACGACGCCAACCTCCTCCCGGCCGGCCACATCGGCACCGTCTACATGGCCCTCATGGCCGACTTCGAGTACAAGGGCGACGCCGCCAAGACCAAGGCCAACCGCATCGAGAACTTCTTCACCGTGGGCGATCTGGGAGAGCTCGATGCCGACGGCTATCTGTTCCTGCGGGATCGCAAGAGCGACATGATCATCTCCGGCGGCGTCAACATCTACCCCGCCGAGATCGAGGGCGAGCTGATCAACCACCCCAAGGTGGCCGACGTCGCCGTCTTCGGCATCCCCAACGTCGACTGGGGCGAGGAGATCAAGGCGGTGGTCCAACTCCAACCCGGAGGAGACGCCAGCGACGACACCGCCGCCGAGATCCTCGACTGGGCGGCCACCCGCATGGCCAAGTTCAAGCTCCCCCGCACCGTCGACTTCACCGAGACGCTTCCTCGTGAACCCAACGGCAAGCTCATCAAGCGCAAGCTCCGCGACCCCTACTGGGCCGCCGCGGCTACCCAGATCTGAGGATGGTCGATGATCCTCGAACACGTGGTCCTCGACGTGATCCCCGGCGAGGAGCCGGCTTTCGAGCAGGCTTTTGCCGAGGCCAAGGCGATCATCGCGTCGGCGTCCGGTTTCGCCTCGCTGCGGCTCCAACACTGCCTGGAACAGCCGAACCGCTACCTGTTGTTGGTCGAATGGGTCACCCTGACCGACCACACCGACGGCTTCCGGGGCTCACCCGAGTTCGCGCGATGGCGCAATCTCCTCCACCACTTCTACGACCCGCCTCCCACCGTCGAGCACTACGAGGAGCTGGTGCGGATCGACCCTCCCTGATCGCACGACGGGAGGTCGGCTACGAGAACGAGCGGGTTCCGCTCGACCCGCCCAAGAGGTGACCTCGGACGGTCGAGTCGCGGCCTGTGCGACCGACGAGAGATCAGCCTGATCGCGCCCTCGCCAGGAGCTTGGCGTAGAGGTCGGCCAAGGCGTCGGGCACGGGGTCGCCTTCTCGGTGTGATCGACGCAGGCCGGCGTCGATCCGATCGGCGGGAACCGGCGCCCCGATGGCCGCCGCCAGCGGACTGGTGTCAGCGCCCAGTACCAAGGCGTCGGCGTCGACATAGGTCCAGTCCCCTTCGGCAGCGTGGTGATCGATGACTCGGGTGTAAGCCGACGTCCAGGTCCGGTGGAGCTGCGAGTCGCCCACGTCGAAGTCGGCGAAGTAACCGAGGTCTTGCCGGGCCCAGTCCTGCACCGAACGGACCACCGAAGCGGGATGGCGGAACACGGCCAGGTAGGCCACGTCCGCAGGCAGGACCGGGCGCCAGGCATCGAGGGTTTGGCAGAGGCGGGGGTCCTTGAGGCAGAACGGGCGGTCCCGGATCAGGTGGGCCATGCGGGCCCGTTGCCCGGCGTCGGCGACCGGTTCCACACCAGCGTCGAGTGCTGCCAGCCAGGCCAGGCGGGCGCCTGACCGGTGGTGCTCCGGGCCGAGGAACGGCGCCAGGAGCTCGTCGTTGAGCCCGTTGACGTCGACGTCCTCGTGGAAGCCGGTGGGGTTGGCTGACGAGGGCGGGATCAGGTTGTGCCCGGTCGTCAGCCCGGCGTCGGCCAGCAGACCGGCCACCAGGCTGGTGCCGCTGCGGCCGGCCCCGACCACCACCGCTGATCTCGGCACGAGCCGACGCTACGACACCACCCCCGAACTGGGTTGGGTTCACGGTGCCCGGGCGCGGTATCCCCAACCCACTACGAGATGTCGACGAACTGGGTTGGGTTCACGGTGCCCGAGCGCGGCATTCCCAACCCACTACGAGATGGTGGGATCTGGTGTCGGGGCGTCGGAGGTCGGGTTCGAGCGACGATGGGTGGGTGATGCCCGGTCTCCTCCCCTCTCGTGCTGCGGAGCAACGGTGACGGCGACCGCCGAGGTGCGAGCGGCGGGTGATGCGTTGGTGAGCTCCTACGACCGGGCGCTCCCCCAGGTCTACGGCTACCTGGTGGCCCGGGTCGGGTCCCCGGCGGTGGCCGAGGACCTGGCCTCGGAGACGTTCCTCGCCGCGGTCACCGCCATCGAGGCCGGCACCCTGCGAGAGCCGACGGTGGCCTGGTTGGTCGGCGTGGCCCGCCACAAGCTGGTGGACCACTGGCGGCGCCAGGCCCGCGAGCAGCGTCGGCTCTACGCGTTGGCCGACCTCACCGAGACCACCGACGACCCGTGGGACGTGCACCTGGAGGTCGGCCACGCGCACCACGTGCTGGCCGGACTGGGGCCGCACCACCGCAGCGCCCTCGTGCTCCGCTACCTCGACGGGCTGTCGGTGGCCGAGGTGGCCGGGTCGCTCGGCCGCACCGTGCACGCCACCGAGGCGCTGCTGGTCCGGGCTCGCCGGACGTTCCGGGCTGCCTACGAGACCGAGCGCGACCCAATCCCGGCCGAACAACCGCTCGTCGACGCCCCGCCCACCGAGCCGCCGCCGACCGACCCACGACCATCGAACGAGGGTGGTGCCTGATGGCCGACCACACCGAGCCCACACCTGACCCGTTCGTGGCCCTGCGCCTGCCGACCACACCTCTCGCTCCCCGGCCCGGCTTCGCCGACGAGCTGCGTCGGCGCCTCGAGGCCGCCCTTCCCCCCACCGACCCACCGTCGGGCGCTCCAGCCGTCGTCGGCCGCGGCCGTCCGACCCCCACCCAGGAGACCACCACCATGTCCACCACCGAGACCCCCCCAAGCACCTCGAGCCTCATCCCCTACATCGCCGTCGACGACGGCGCCGTGGCCCTCGACTGGTATCGCGACGTCCTTGGAGCAGTGGAGACCACGCGCTTCGTGGGTGACGACGGTCGGGTGGGCCACGCCGAGGTCGTTATCGGCGGGGCACGGATGTTCCTCTCCGACGAGTACCCCGAGATGGGTGTGGTGGGACCATCGACCCGCGGCGGCACCACGGTGTCACTGCACCTGGAGGTGGTGGACGTCGACCACAGCTACCAGCAGGCCGTGGCCGCCGGGGCCACCTCGCTCCGCCCGCCCAGCGATCAGGGCCACGGCAACCGCAACGCCACCATCACCGATCCCTTCGGCCACCGCTGGATGCTGTCGCAGCCCATCGACGCCGAGCGCACCGCCGTCGCCGAGGCCGAGGGCGGGGTGGGTGGCAACGGCGCCGACTGGACGGTCACCGGTCGCCAGCCGGTGGAACCGGGCTACCTGGTGATGCACACGATTGACCTGGCCCGCGCCCGGGCCTTCTTCGGTCAGCTCTTCGACTGGGAGATCGAGACCGGTGGCGCAGGTGGCGGTCACGTGGCCAACACCCGCTTTCCCCTCGGCATCTCTCCCCCCGGTGACGACGCCGCCGAGCGCCTGGCCGCCCCTTCGAGCACCACCATCTACTTCCGGGTCGACGAGATCGAGCCCTACGCCGAGCGGGTGAGCGAGCTCGGCGGCCAGGTGCTGGCCCGCCACCACTACTACTCGGGCGCCAACGCGGAGTGCGTCGACGACCAGGGCTACCGCTTCGACCTCTGGAAGCCCGCCCCCGGCTACTGACCACTCCCCTCGGCGCGGCCCGGAGATCGTTCTGCTGGTGATCGGGGTCGATCGTCGACCAGTCCCACGAGGAGAACGGGACGGGGCCAGCCGATCCGCCTCCGGTCGTCAGCCGACGGGCTGCGGTTCGGCCTCCTCGACCGGATCGGGCGCCGGGACCTTGGTGGCGGCAAGCTCGTCGAGGATGCGATCGACCTCGGCCTGGTGCTCGGGGCCAGGGGGCTCCGCGGCGAAGACGCTGTCGTCGACGGCCCGACCGACCGTGGCCAGCCGGTCGTCCCGGTAGCGCTCGGACAACGCCCACCCATACGCCGTGGCCGTCTCCCCCTCGACGCGAGGGCGCTCCACCCGTTCGCCCAGGCCGACCAGCCGGGCGTCGGCCCGGGCGGCCCACGTCGTCGGACGAGCGGCCACCCGGCGGCGCCACCGACGGACCAGGACGACGAGCGGCCAGCCCAGGGCCACCACCACACCCAGGGCCAGGGCGATCACCAGGGCGTGGTCGATCAGCCAGCGCCCCCAGCTCGACTGGCCACGGGGGGTCGCCGCGAGGGGCACGTCAGCAGTGGGATCGAAGGGGACCCACCCGACCTCGGGGAACCACACCTCGGCCCAGGCGTGAGCCTCGCGCGCCCGCACCACGTAGGTACCGGTGACGGGGTCCCGCTCACCGGGCACGAAGCCGGTGACGAGGCGGGCCGGGATCGCGTTGGCCCGGGCCAGCACCACCAGGCTGGATGCGATCTGCTCGCACCAGCCCTGGCGGGACTCGAAGAGGAAGTGGTCGACCACGTCGACGCCCTCGGGCGACAGGGGTGCGTCGAGTGAGTACTCGGTGCGCTCACCCATCCACCGCTGCAGGGCGAGGATGCGGTCGTAGGTGGTGGAGGCGTCTTCGGTGACCGACGTGGCCGCACCCCGCACCCGGTCGGTGATGACGGGTGGTGCGGCGTAGCGGGCGGCGATGTCGGCCGGCACATCGCCGGCGGCGGCGCGTAGCACCCGCTCGGAGAGCAGCGGCCGTCGGCTCACCACCTCGTAGGAGGCACCTCTGCCCAAAGCGGCTCCCGCGGTGGAGACCGTGCCGTCGGGCCGCTGGGCCAGGGGCCGCTCGGCATCGACGGACACCATGCTGGGCGCGCCGTAGATCACGTCGGCGTAGGCGGCTTCGATCCGGAACCGCTGGGTGAACTCGACCGGCCCGGTTCTGCCGATGTCGTCGGGGCTCGCGGTGACCCGATCCTCGTCGAGGGCGTACCGATCGGGGTCGCTACGGGTCCAGTTCCGTCCGTCCCAGCGGTCGAAGGTCTCACCCCGCCAGAACGTGGGGCGGTCGGTGGTGACCCGGAACACCACCTCGTCGGTGAGGCCCGGGCGCGACGTCATGTCGAGGCGGTCCGTGGCTCGCAGGATCGCGGAACCGTCCTCGCCCTGACGCAGCTGGGGCCCGTCTCCCGCCGTCGTCGCCTGGGACAGCCTCGGCAGCGCCAGGGGCGTGACCACCAAGACGAGCAGCAACACCGCAGCGGCGGCCAGGACGGTGGACCGAGCCGTGCGAGCCACGTCGGCCCGGCCGGCGCCCGTTCCGGAGCGAACCCGCCCGCCGGTCGCCGAGGTCGACCGGCCCGATCTGGCACCAGGCCCTGTGGGCTCGCCCAGGCCCGGCTGGGCGTCGGTGCCGATCCGGTCGGTGAGGACGAAGACGGCGACGGCACCCACGATCCACGCCACCACGGCCTGGCTGCCGTCGGTGAGCGACCCCGACAGGGCGCCGAAACGGATGAGGACCGCGGCGCTGAAAGCCACGAGGACCCGGGCGACGAGGCGCACCGAGATCGACGGCAGCCCGAGTACGGCCAGCATGCCCACCCCGGCCCCGGCCACCAGTCCGAAGGATGGCGACCCGGCGCGCTGGGAGACGGCCACCGATCCGGCCGAGCCGCAGCAGACTGCAGCCGCGACTCCCGCCGCCACCACCAGCCACCGCTGGGTACCCACCCGGTCAGCGTGTGCATGCCGGTCGGTCGCGCTCATGACCCGATCTCCACGACAGGCCAGCCCGCAGGCGGTTCACCCGGAACGCCGGCCACAGCGCGGGCCAGGCGGCGGCCGGCGTCGAGGGGTGTCCGCACCCGCCCTACCACCGGGCCGGCGGGCTCCGCCGTGGCCAGCGCCAACTGGCCACCGGTGGCCAGCACGGCCCGGCACGCCCCGAGGGCGTAGGACGCCGCACGCTCGGTGTCGGGACCGAGGTCACGCAGGTCCAGGACGACCGCCTGGCCCACCGGTGCCGGCGGCTCCAGTTCCCGTACCACCAGCTCGCCGAGCCGGGCCGACGACGGCCAGTGGACCAGGTGCGGGGGATCGCCGCTGACATAGGGCCGGACCGAACGGACCAGATCGCCCGAGAGGACCGGCAGGGCCCGGTCGAAGGTGCCGCCCTCCACCGGTGCGGCAGCCGGGAGCCAGGTGACGGGCAGCGACTGGGGAGCGACCTCCACAGCGTGCGGCAACGTGATCTCGTGGACCCGGTGGGCAGCCAGGATCCCGAGCGGCGCCGTGACCCGGACCTCGATCCGTAGCACCTGGAACAGGCCGCGTCGATCAGCCAAGTGGTCGACGGTGCCGGTGCCAGGGACGACGGTGCTGTGCCACGGACCGGTCGGGTCGAGGGCTCGAACCTCGATCCCGGAGCCGTGTCCGGTCAGGGTCACGGTGACCGGGACGACCTCCCCCACCGTGGCGTCACGGGGCGACGTGGCACCGACCCGGACCCTTCGCACCAGGACCAAGGGGGCCACCGCCCCGATCACCAACACGCCGAGGAGCGAAGCCCAGACCACTGCGACCAACTCACGGTCGGCCGCCATCGGTGGCGAGGCGATCACGAAGATGACGATGACCAGGAGCAGCGCCCCGGCACCGGTCAGGCGGCTCCCACCCACCCGGTCGAACCCTCCGGTGCGCATGGCAACCGACCGGGTGTGCGGGCCCGGGACACGACGGGGAGCGGCGACGGCGACCTGATGCCCGTCGACGCGCAACGCAGCTTGTGGCTCGGCGCTGGTGAGTGGATCGGTCACGACGTCAGGGGCGCGGCACGGGGGTCCGGGCCATCACATCGCCGATGATCCGCCGGGCGCCATCGGTGTCGACCGAGCCGCCCACGGCCACCCGGTGGGCGAACGACGCGCCCACCACAGCCTGCACGTCGTCGGGCGTCACATGGGTGCGACCGGCCACCACGGCGTGGGCTCGCGACGCGTGGAGCAGGCTGACCGACGCCCGGGGCGACGCACCGACCGTGAGCTCGGGGTGGGTCCGGGTGGCCGCAGCCAGGTCGAGCACGTACTCCACGATCGCCGGGGCCTGGTGCACGTTGCGGACCGCCGCCACTGCGGCAGCCACCTGTTCGGGGCGGGCCACGGCCTGGAGGCTCTCGAAGACATCGGTACCACCGCGACCGGTGAGGATCTCCCGCTCGGCCGCACGGTCCGGGAGCCCCATGGACAGCACCAGGGTGAAGCGGTCGAGCTGGCTCTCGGGCAGGGGGAACGTCCCGACCTGGCCGTACGGGTTCTGGGTGGCGATGCAGAAGAACGGGACGGGCAGGCCGTAGGTGGTGCCGTCCACGCTGACCTGGTGCTCCTCCATCGGCTCCAGCAGTGCGGCCTGGGTGCGGGGAGAGGCCCGGTTGACCTCGTCGACGAGCACCACGTTGGCGAAGAGCGGTCCGGCCCGGAAGTTCCAGGACCCGTCGACAGGGGCGTACACCGAAGTGCCGGTGATGTCGCTGGGCAGCAGGTCGGGGGTGCACTGCACCCGCCCGAAGCGACCGCCGAGCGCGGTGGCCAGGCTCTTGGCCAACAGCGTCTTGCCGGTGCCGGGGAGGTCCTCCACCAGGAGATGTCCCCCTGCGAGCAGGGCCACCAGCGAGAGGCGGACGATCTCGTCCTTGCCCCTCACCGCAGCCGACACGGTGTCGAACAGGTCCTCGGCCAGGGCCACAGCCCGAGCGGTGTCGTCCGCGCCGTCGGGCATCGACGGCACCGCAGCGACCTGGCTCATGGCGCCAAGCCTGGCACGGCCTCGGTTCGTTGCCCGCAGCAGCAGCCACGACTCGGTCCCGACACCTATGGCACCATCGGTTCCCGTGCTGGTCAGAGACGCCTCCGAAGCGGACTGGTCGGGGATCTGGCCGATCCTCGAGCGTGTCGTGCGGGCCGGCGACACCTACACCTGGCCCGTCGACACCGGCGAGGACGAAGCCCGGCGGTTGTGGCTCCCGGCTTCGCCCTGGCGCACGTTCGTGGTCGCCGACGCCGACGGGTCGATCGTGGGCAGCGCCAAGCTGGGCCCGAACCAGTCCGGGCCCGGCGACCACGTGGCCAACGCCAGCTTCCTGGTCGACCCGGACCGCAGCGGCCACGGCATCGGCCGGCGCCTCGCGGAGTACGTCCTCGACGCCGCCCGCAGCGACGGCTACCGGGCCATGCAGTTCAACGCCGTGGTGGAGACGAACGGTGCGGCAGTGGCGTTGTGGCGGTCCCTCGGCTTCGAGGCCCTGGCCACCGTGCCGGGAGCGTTCCGGCACCCGACCCACGGCGACGTCGGGCTCCTCGTCATGTACCGCACCCTCTGACCGAGATCGTCTCGGCTCCGACCGATGCCCGCCGCACCCACCGATCAGTCCGGTGAGCGGTCGGCCTCCCACCTCGGTGTTCGCTTCTCGGCAAAGGCGGCGATGCCCTCGGTGGCGTCCGGGGTCGATGCCGTCACGGTGAGCAGCGGGTGGAGGTAGCGCAGGGCGTCGTCGGCGGCCAGGTCCCAGGCCCCGTAGAAGCCGTCGCGACCGAGCTTCAGCGCGGTCGGGCTCTTGGCGGCGAGGGTGGCGGCGAGGGTGGCGACCGTGGCGTCGAGGCCATCGGGTCCCTCGGCCGGGACCACCCGGTTCACGAACCCGATGCGCAGGGCCTCGGTGGCGTCGACCCGGCGTCCGGTCATCATCAGCTCGAGGGCCACCTTGGGAGGCATGGAGCGCGTCAAGGGGACGGTGATCATGTGGGGCCAGAGGCCGACGTCGATCTCGGGGGTCCCGAACTGGGCGTCGTCGGCCGCCACCACCAGGTCGCAGGCGAGGGCCAGGCCGAAGCCGCCGGCCAGGGCGTGGCCCCGTACCCGGGCGATGGTGGGCTTGCCCAGCTCCCACAGGTCGCGGAACAGCCGGGCCAACTCGCCCCGAGCGTCGTGCAGGTCGGCGTAACCGGTTCCGTCGGCCATGGAGGCCAGGTCGGCGCCGGCACAGAAGGCTTGGTCGCCGGCTCCGGTCAGCACCACCACCCGAACCGCAGGGTCGGCCTTGGCTGCCGCCAGCCCCGCCCGGAGCTCCCCCATCAGGGCCCACGACAGCGCGTTGCGCTTGGCCGGCCGGTTGATGGTGAGGCTGGCCACGTGGTCGGCCACGTCGACCAGCATCTCGGCGTCGCTCATGGGCTCGGACGGTAGGCGACCAGCCAGCCGAACGAGCCCGTCCGACGCCTAGTTGGATCACCCCCATCACGAACTTGTTGGCCAGACGCGCCGAAAACGCCGCGCTCCGCCCACGAGTTCGCCCTCGGTTGTTCCGGGGGGGGGGGGTGAGGGCACGGGTGCCGCGAGGTGCCGCGAGGTGCCGCGTCAGCGACGAACGCCGCGGGTGCGCAACACGATGATCAGCAACAAGACGATGACCGCCACCAGCAAGTACTTCACCCGGTGACCGTATCGACCCACCACCTCCGGCCGCCTTCTCGAGTGGTTGCCCGGCCGCCTTCTCGAACTTTGGGTACCAACGCGCCGTTTTGGCGCGTTGACACCCGAAGTTCAGTGGTTGCCCGGCTGCCTTCTCGAACTTTGGGTACCAACGCGCCGTTTTGGCGCGCTGACACCCGAAGTTGCCGGGAAGTGGGCGCCGGTGGACGCAGAAGTAGGGTCGCCGGGGCTGCCGTCACGGAGGGGGACCGGGGTTGGGGACCGAGCACGTGTTGGCGATCGACCTCGGCACCGGCGGGCCGAAGGCGGCCCTGGTCGACACCGCCGGGCGGATCACGGCCCACGACTTCGAGCCCACCCCGCTCGAGCTACTCGGCGACGGCGGCGCCGAGCAGGACCCCGACGGCTGGTGGTCCGCCATCACCACGGCGGTGCACCGCCTGCTCGGGGGCGGCCACGTGGCGGTCGACGACGTGGTCGCGGTGTCGGTCACCAGCCAGTGGTCGGGCACGGTGGCCGTCGATGCGGACAGCCGGCACCTGTACCCGGCCGTCATCTGGATGGACTCACGGGGCGCGCCCTACGTCGACGAGGTGGTCCGGGGCCGGGTCAACGTGGCCGGTTACGACCCTCGTCGCCTGCGGCACTGGGTGTCACGCACCGGGGGCATCCCCAGCCACTCGGGCAAGGACCCCGTCGCCCACATCCTGTGGCTGCGCCACGAGCGGCCCGAGGTGTACGCCGCCGCCCACGCCTTCCTCGAGCCGTGCGACTACCTCAACGCCCGCCTCACCGGACGGCAGTGCGCATCGTTCGACTCGATCGTGGCCCACTGGCTCACCGACAACCGCGACCTCACCGACATCACCTACGACCCGCAGCTGCTGGCGTGGTGCGGGCTCAGCGAGGCGCAGCTGCCCGAACTGGTGCCGTCGGCGTCGGTAATCGGTTCGGTCCTGCCCTCCGTCGCCGAGGAGTGGGGCCTCTCCCCTGCCACCAAGGTGGTCACCGCCACCGGTGATGTGCACTCAGCGGTGGTGGGTTCGGGCGCCCTCGGCGACTACGAGGGCCACCTCTACCTGGGCACGTCGTCGTGGCTGTCGTGCCACCTGCCGGCCAAGCGGTCCGACCTGCTCCACAACCAGGCCGCCCTCCCCTCTGCGGTGCCGGGCCGGTACTTCCTGGCCAACGAGCACGAGGTGGGCGGCGGCGCCCTGCTGTGGCTGCGGGACCAGGCGGCCATGGTCCGCGACCTCGACGAGGCCAACGAGCTGGCCGCCGCCGCCTCGGTGCCCGGGTCGAACCGGGTGATCTTCACGCCGTGGCTCAACGGCGAGCGCACCCCGGTGGACGACCACACCGTCCGGGGCGGCTGGAACAACGTGTCGCTCACAACCGACCGGGCTGACCTGGTGCGCTCGGTGTTCGAGGGCGTGGCCTACAACAGCCGGTGGCTGCTCGACACGGTGGAGCGCTTCATCAAGCGCCCGCTCGAAGGACTCAACTTCATCGGCGGCGGGGCCCGCTCCGACCTCTGGTGCCAGATGCACGCCGACGTCTGCGACCGGGTGATCCGCAGGGTGGCCGAGCCCCAACACGCCAACGCTCGCGGTGCCGCCTTCGTGGCCTGGCTGGCTCTCGGGCGCCAGTCCCTCGACGATCTCGACCGGGCCGTCACCATCGAGCGCGAGTTCCAGCCTGACCCGGTGGCCCGCTCCGCTTACGCCCCCCTCTACCGCGAGTTCAAGAAGCTCTACAAGGCCCACAAGCCCATCCACGCCCGCCTCAACGGCTGAGACCGGCACATCGCTGCTGCGTGCGAACCTGGGCCGGTGCCGAACTCGTCACCGTCGTTCCGTGCCGATCTGCGGTTGGCCGACCGGGTGCTCGACCTGTCGCGGCCGGTACTGATGGGGGTGGTCAACGCCAACCCGGACTCGTTCTCAGACCCGGGCCACCGACCGCTCGACGCCCAGCTCGACCAGGTGCGGACGATGGTGGCTGACGGGGCCGCAGTGATCGACGTGGGCGGGCAGTCGGGCATCACCAACGTGGCCGAGGTCGAACCGTCCGAGGAGATCGATCGCGTGCTGCCCCTGGTCGAGGCGATCGTGGCCCAGTTACCCGAGGTGGTCGTCTCGGTGGACACCTACAAGCCGGCCGTAGCGGCCGCCGCACTCGGCGCCGGGGCCCACATCGTCAACGACGTGAGCGGTCTCCGCTCCCCTGACCTTGCGCCGATCGTGACCGCGCACCGGGCCGCGCTGGTGGTCATGCACACCGCCGCCCCTCCCAAGACCCGGCTCCAGGACCCGGAGCTCTACGGCGACCTGGTTGCGGCCGTGGGTGCTTTCCTGGCCGACAAGGTGGCCGAGGCGGTGGCCGCCGGGGTGGACGAGCGGTCCATCATGATCGATCCTGGTCCGGACTTCACCAAGACGCCGGCCCAGACGGTCGAGGTGCTACGCCACCTCTCGGACCTCAACCCCGATGCGCGGCCCATGCTGCTGGCGCTGTCGCGCAAGGACTTCATCGGTGCCCTCACCGCCACCCGCCCGACCGAGCGCCTGGCCGGCACCCTCGCCGCCATCGCGGCGATCGGCACGGGTCCCGGCGTGGTCCTGCGGGTCCACGACGTGCGCCAGGTCTGCGACTTCCTCACCGTCCTCGAGGTCCTCACCGGCGCCGACCCGGTCGACCCCGACCTCGTCCTCCCCGACCACCTCCGCTGGGCCGCCGGCCGTCCCGACGGCACCTCACCAGGGTGACGCCACCGGTAGCGTGCGCGCGTGCCCGATGCCGCTGCCGACCCGGTCATGGCTCGGCGAGCGGCGATCGCGCGCGCGGTGTCGATCGGCCAACGAGTGGGCTACGTCCTGTTCGCCCTGTCCATGGTGTTGTTCTTCTACGGGCTGGTCGACGACTACACCCCGGCGCTCACCAGGGCCATCGTGACCTGCCTCGTCGTCGGCTCCGTCGTCCTCGCTCCGGCCATCGTGTTCGGCTACGCCGTCAAAGCCGCCGAACGCGACGAGCAGGGCCTCGGCTCCGGCCACTGATCATCTCCCACGCCCCTCACCTGGCGTCGCACCAGACCGCGTGCTCGACCGCGGCACGGCCCGGACCGCAGGGGCTCGATAGGGTCGGTATCCGCCCGATCGTGACGAGGGGACCTCCATGAAGGCTGCAGTGCTGACCGGCGTCGACACGCCGCTCGAGACCCGCGACGACATCGAGATCGCCGAGCCGGGACCGGGTGAGGCTCGCATCAAGGTGGTGGCGTCGGGCGTGTGCCACTCCGACCTGTCGGTCCAGAACGGCACCATCCCGCTTCCCACACCCATCGTGTTGGGCCACGAGGGCGCCGGCATCGTGGAGGCCATCGGCGAGGGCGTCACGCGCGTGGCGGTCGATGACCACGTGGTCCTGTCGTTCGTGCCGGCGTGTGGCGAGTGCTACCAGTGCCACCACGGCCAGCCCTACCTCTGCGAGAAGTCGGCGATGCAGGCCGCCGGCGGGATGCTCGACGGGACCACCCGCCTCACCAGCGCCGGCGAGCCGCTGCACCAGATGGCCTGCCTGGGCACGTTCGGCACCCACGCCATCGTGCCCGAGATCTCGCTCGTCAAGATCCCCGACGATGTCCCGCTCGACGTGGCCTCGCTCATCGGCTGCGGCGTGCTCACCGGCGTGGGTGCGGCGCTCAACACCGCCACCATCGCCGCCGGCGACACGGTCGCCGTCATCGGCTGTGGCGGCGTGGGCCTCAACGTGATCCAGGGCGCTCGCATCGCGGGCGCGACCAAGATCATCGCCATCGACATGTTCGACACCAAACTCGAGATGGCCAAGGTCTTCGGCGCCACCGACACCATCAACGCCGGCGACGGAGACCCAGTCGGTGCGGTGGCGGCGCTCAACAACGGGCGCGGCGCGGACGTGGCCTTCGAGGTCATCGGCCTCGGGGCCACCATCGAACAGGCCATCAACACCGTGCGCCCCGGCGGCGAGGTGATCCTGGTAGGCGTGCCCCGCCTCGACGTTATGGTCAACCTCAACGTGGCGTTCACCTGGCTCTACCTGGCCAAGACCATCAAGGGCTGCTGGTACGGCTCGTCGGACGTGTACGCCGACGTCCCCAAGCTGCTCGACCTCTGGAAGAAGGGGGAGCTCAAGTTGGAGGAGCTCATCTCCAAGGAGATCACCGTCGACCAGATCGACGAAGCCTTCGCCGACATGCAGGCCGGCACCGTGGCCCGCTCCGTCATCCGGCACGACTGATTCCTCCCCCCACCCGCCCCACCTGTCGTCGCCGCAGCTCGCAGGACACAACCGGCCCCCGCCCCAGCGGTCGCCGCCACCAGCCGTCGTTGCCCGCATGACCGACACCGCCGACCGCCCCGCCACCACCATGCGCCTCCCGGCGGCCGAGCGACGCCAGCAGTTGCTCGACGTGGCCCTGCACGCCTTTGGCGACCACGGGTTCCACGACACGTCGATGAACGACGTGGCCGAGGCCGCCGGGGTCACCAAGCCGGTCCTCTACCAGCACTTCGCCTCGAAGAAGGCGCTCTACCGAGAGCTGGTCGACGTCCTCGGCGCCGGGCTCGAAGGCGCCATCGTGGCTGCGGTGGCAGAATCCGATGGCCCACGCCAGCAGGTGGAGGCCGGGTTCCGGGCCTACTTCCGTTGGGCCACCAGCCAGGGGGCGGCGTTCCGGGTGCTCTTCGCCGACCGCAACCGGGTGGACCACGACCTGGCGGCGGCGGTGGCCAAGGTGGAGTCGATGGTGGCCGACCGGGTGGCGTCGCTGATCGTGGTCGAGGGCCTCAGCGACGACGAGCGCCACGTGCTGGCCTTTGGCGTGGTCGGCCTGGCCGAGTCCACCAGCCGCCACTGGCTCGGCCTGGGCCTCGGACCGGGCCTCGATGCCGACGCCTTTGCCGACATCGTCGCCCAGTTGGCCTGGTCCGGCCTCCGCGGAGTGAAGTAGGTCGACCGGCCCCAAGAAGACCGAAGTGGGTTGGACATCCCGCGCCAGGGCGCCGCCGATCCAACCCAGTTCGTGCTGAGGACCGTAGCGAGTTGGAAACCCGTGCCAGGGCGCCGCAGATCCAACCCAGTTCGCCAGAGCGAAGATGGGGGGAAGGGCTCGAGGGCACCACGCACGTCGCCGGTCCGGCACCATGGGAGCCATGACGTCCTTCTCACCTGAGCTGCGGGCCCTGGCCGACCGGTACTGGGAAGCCCGTCTCGAGGCCAGCCCGCTCTTCGCCACCTTCCTGGGCGACCACCGCTACGACGACCGGGTCGACGACCTGTCCGAGGCCGCCGAGACCGCGCAGCGCATCCTGTGGGAGATCCTGCTCGCCGAAGCGGAGGCCATCGATGCCGGCGAGCTCGACGAGACCGACCGCGTCACCCGCGGGCTCCTGGTGGGCGAGTTGAACGACAACATCACCGGCATCGACGCGCGCCTCTCGGAGCTGGCCTCGGACCAGATGGAAGGCGTGCACGCCGGTCTCCTCACCATGGCCGGCCAGCTGCGCGCCACCGAACCGGCTCACGCGTCGCTGGCCGTGGTCCGCGTCCAGCGTATGGGCACCATGCTCGACCAGGCCGCCGAGCGGTTCCGGGCCGGGTTGGCCGCCGGCCGCACGCCAGCCCGCACCAACATCGACCGGTCGCTCAACCAGGTGGACGGCTACCTGGCGTCCCCCCTGGAGAAGGATCCGTTCGTGACCATGGCCGGTCCGGCGGACTGGGACGGTGAGGCCAGGTGGCGTGAGGAGCTGACCAAGGCCGTGGCCGGGCACCTCCGGCCGGCGTTCGAGCGCTACCGGGCCGTGCTGGCCGACGAGCTGTTGCCGGTGGCCCGGCCCGACGACCAGGCCGGTCTGAGCTGGCTGGCCGACGGGCCCGAGTTGTACCGCACGCTGATCCGCCTGCACACCGGCCTCGACCTGTCCCCCGAGGAGCTCCACGAGACCGGCCGCCATGAGGTGTTCGAGGTCCTGCCGGCGCAGTACCGCGAACTGGGCCTACGCCAGTTCGGTACCGAGGACCTGGCCGAGATCTTCGACCACCTGCTCAACGACGCCGACCTCCGCTATCGCGACGGCGACGAGATCGTGGCCCACGCCCAGCAGTGCCTCGACGCGGCGAGCGACGCCATGGGTGCGTGGTTCGGCATCTTGCCCGTGGCCCCGTGCCAGCTCACACCGATCCCCGACTACCTGGCCGCCGACGCCCCCGCCGCCTACTACACGCCCCCTGCACCCGATGGCAGTCGGCCCGGCGAGTACCACGTCAACCTCCACGACCCCACTAGCAGGGGCCGGGCCGAGACGGCGTCGATCGCCTTCCACGAAGCCGTCCCCGGCCACCACCTCCAGCTGGCCATCGCCGCCGAGCGGGCCGACTTGCCGGCCTTTCGACGCCTGTCCTGGGGTCACACCGCCTACGTGGAGGGGTGGGCGCTCTACACCGAGCGGCTGGCCGAGGAGATGGGCCTGTACGAGACCGATCTCGACCGCCTCGGGATGTTGGCCAGCGATTCCTGGCGGGCCTGCCGGCTGGTCGTCGACACCGGACTCCACGCCATGGGCTGGAGCCGCCAGCAGGCGATCGACTTCATGGTCACCCACGCCCCGGTCAGCCACGACGAGATCGTCACCGAGATCGACCGCTACATCGGCATGCCCGGGCAGGCCCTGGCCTACAAGGTCGGCCAACGGGAGATCTTCCGCCTCCGCGCTGGGGCTGAGGAGCGCCTCGGCGACCGCTTCACGCTGCCGGGCTTCCACGACGTGGTGCTGGGCGCAGCCACGGTCAGCCTCCCCGTCCTGGCCGACCGCGTAGCGGCTTGGACCGGCACCTGAACCTGGTCATCAGGCACACATCTCCCACACTGCGGCCGATAACGCGTATTATCTCGAACGTTCGCAGGGGCGGCCCACCAGGCAAGGAAACGCACATGACCGATGTCCAGGATGCGCCGGCCCCCGACTGGGCCACCGAGTTCGACCACACCAGCGACGCCTACGCCGCCGTGGCCCCCCAGGTGTGGGACGAGCTGCGCACGGGTTGCCCGGTCGCCCACTCCGACGCCCACGGCGGGGTGTGGCTCCCCACCCGCCACGAAGACATCTCGGCCATCGCCCACGACACCGAGCACTTCAGCTCCGAGGGCGTCATCGTCAACGTGTTCAAGCCGGTGGGCACGGCCCCGATGGGCTTCGCTCCGCCCATCACCTCGGACCCGCCCTTCCACGCCAGCGCCCGTCGGCTGCTGCTGGCTGCGTTCGGGCCCAAAGCCATCGCCAGCCTCGAGGACGGAGCGCGCGCCACCTGCCGGGAACTGCTCGACGAGCTGCTCGAGCCCGGGGTGGACCTGGTCGACGCCGCCCGGGCCTACGCCCAGCACATCCCGGTCCGGGTGATCGCGGACATGCTCGGGCTCCCGCGAGAGGACGGCGACAAGTTCCGGGGCTTCATCCACCGGATCATCGAGAAGCCGGGCGAGTACGCCGGCACCTTGACCTATGAGGACACACTCGTCTACTACCTGTCGAACCACCTTCGGCGTCGCCGCAACGAACCGCCGCAGGACGACCTGATCGGGTTCCTGCTCGCCACCGAAGTCGACGGGGAGCCCCTCACCGACGAGCACATCTTCGGCACGGTCGCCTTGTTGATCATCGCTGGGATCGACACGACCTGGTCGGCCATCGGCGCCAGCCTGTGGCACCTGGCCCAGAGCCCCGCCGACCGCGAGCGGCTGGCCACCGACCCCGACGTGCTGCCGTTCGCGATCGAGGAGTTCCTGCGCTTCTACGCCCCGGTCACCATGGCCCGCGTCGCGGCGACCGACACCGAGATCGGTGGCTGCCCGGTGGCCGAGCGTGACTGGGTCCTGCTCCCGTTCCCGGCCGCCAACCGCGACCCCGAGGCGTTCGATCGGGCCGACGAGTTCGTGATCGACCGCCAGCGCAACCGCCACGTCGCCTTCGGTTTGGGCATCCACCGCTGCCTGGGATCGAACCTGGCCCGCCTCGAGCTCACGGTGGCCGTCGACGAGTGGATGAAGCGCATCCCCGACTTCGAGCTGTCCGACCCGGCCGGGGTGCGGTGGTCCACCGGCCAGGTGCGCGGTCCCCGGGAGTTGCCCGTTCGCATCCTGCGGACGGTGGACGCCTGATGCGGATCACGCTCGACTCCGAGAAGTGCCAGGGCCACGGTCGCTGCTACGCCCTGGCGCCGACGATCTTCGACACCGACGACGAGGGCTACGCCGTGCTCCTGGTGACCACGCCCGGGGGCACGCTGACCGCCGACCAGGAGGGCGCCGCCCAGCTGGCCGCGGACAACTGCCCCGAGTACGCCATCGACGTCCACGAAGCCTGAGATATCTCTTCCCACCCGGCCGGCGAAGCGCGATCCTGAGAACCACAGCGGCCCAGGAAGGAAGGCACCGTGCGCTTAGGAGAGCACGTCGAGGTCTACTCGGCGTTCGAGCAGAACTGGTCCACCGGCTTCGAGATCGCCGAGGTACAAGAGGATGGCTTCGCCGTCCGCCGAACATCCGACGGCGCCCTGCTCCCGCACACCACGTCGCCGAGGGACCTGCGTTCGGTGCCCAGGCCTCGCGGACGCTGAAGCCGAGTCCCTACTCGAGGGGCTGCAGCGCCGGCTCGGTGCTGCGGCGGGCCAGGGTGATGCCCCCGCTGGCCAGGCTGACCAACCCGATGGCCACCAGCTCGCGCGGCCCGAGGGCCTGGCCCAGCACCACGAGGCCGGCCAAGGCTGCAGACGCCGGTTCGAGGCTCATCAGCACGCCGAAGACCCGGGTGGGGATGCGACGCAGCGCAGTGAGCTCGAAGCCGTAGGGGATCAGCGATGCCAGCAGGGCCACGACCGCCGCCGGCAGCAACAACCCCGGTCGCTCCAGCACCGTCGAGGCGCCAGCGAGGCCGAACGGCAGGGCGATGACCGTGGCCACGCCGAGGGCCACCGCCAGGCCGTCGATGCCCGGCACCGCCTGGCCCAGATTGGCGCTGGCCAGGATGTAGGCGGCCCAGCAGATCCCGGCGGCAAAGGCCAGGGCCAGGCCGCTGAGCGGTATGCCGCTCGTGGTGTCCAGTCCCAGCAGGGTCACCCCGGCACCGGCCAGCAGCACCCAGCCGAGATCGATCAGCCGTCGGGTCTGCACCAGCGACAACAGGAGCGGGCCCAGGAACTCGACGGTGACCGCTGCGCCGAGCGGCACCGTCCGCAGCGCTTCGTAGAAGAGCAGGTTCATCGACGCCATGGTCACGCCGAGCATGGCGGCGGCCCGCCACGCGGAACGGTCCCAACGCTGCACCTTCGGCCTGGTGAGCGCCAGCAGGACCACGGCCGACAGGCCGATCCGCAACAGGGTGACCCCGGCGGCGCCCAGGTCGTCGAAGAGGCGCCGACCGATCCCCGCACCCATCTGCACCGACAGGATCGAGGCGAGGACCAGCGCCGGCGCCGGCACCCGCCCGAACAGCGACGGCCGCTCGGGAGCGGTGGTCACCTCGACGGCAGCGGTCACCCGGCCATGATGGCGGACCCTTCGCCGGACGTCGCAAAGCGGAAAACTGCGAACTGGGTTGGGTTCACCGCGCGCCACCCCTGGAGACCCAACCACTACGCCCAGGCAGTCTGGCAGGCCCGGGCGTCAGGTATCGGTGGGGATCTCGTCCCACCCCTGGCACCATCACTCGGCGCCCACCAGGATCCGCAGCCCGATTCCGTGCAGCCTGGGCATCCTGGTGGTTCGAGCAGGGCGGCCACGCACCAGGCGTCTGGTCGGTCAGCCGGTCGAACGGGTAGCTGGGCCTGTGTCGGCCGGTGGGCCGGCGAGCGAGGAGGCTGAGAGTCGTGACCAGCGAAGGCAGCAGCGTGGAGGACGAGGCGGGTGACGACGAGATCCCCAGCATCGACGTGCACCAGCCCGGCGATCCTGAGAAGGCGGCCCTGGGACCTCGGGACGTGGACGGCGACCCGCCCGATGCCGTCGGCGGCGAGGATGACCGCAGCGAGGGCCCCGAGGACCGAGCCCCCGCACCCCCGGACGAGGCGACGCGGCGGCACCCGGACGGCGGATGACGGTCCTGGGTCGAAGGGGCCCGCCGAACCATCAGCGACCGGTGAGCTCCAGCAGCTCCTGTGCCGCCCACCATCGTTGCGGCCGTCCGAGGCCGAGAGCGATCCGTTCCGACTCGACCACGATGTCGAGGTCCGCGAGCTGCTCCATGGCACCACGTGCCGCCTGGGTGCTCACACCCAGCAGATCGGCCACGACCTGTGCCGAGACCACCGGGTGGGCGGGGAGGGCAGTCAACAGGCGGCGGGCGGTGGAGTCGGAGCGAAGGTGGCTCGCCCGGCGATCCCACCCTGCGGTCAGGTCGGACACCGCGTCGAGCACCGCCTCGGATCGCTCAGCTGCGGTGCGGACCGCGTCGGCGAACCAGGAGACCCATGGCTGGGCATCACCTTGCCGGTAGAGCGTTAGTCCCGCCAGGTAACCACCGATGTCACGGGCGAAGACCTGCGAGACCGGTGGGGGTACGGCGATGCCGAGGCGGTGGGCCAGGATCCTCCCGATCAGGACTCGGCCGATGCGACCGTTGCCATCGGCGAACGGGTGGATGGTCTCGAACTGTGCGTGCACGATCGCCGCTTGGGTGACCGCATCGACGTCGTCGCGTCCGGCGTAGGCGTACAGATCCGCCATCGCCGCAGGGATCTCCTCGGCGGACGCGGCTACGTGCGCAGCGGCCATGGGGTTCGCTCCGCCCACCCAACCCAGCCGGTCGCGCCAGGCCCCCCGGTGCTCCTCGGCCAAGTCGGGGGCGTGGCGCATCAAGCGCACGTGCCAGCGCCACAAGCTGGCATCGCCGAGGGCTTGCGGGTCAGCCAGTGCATCGACCACCACGGCCAGGTTGTCGGCCACCCATGCGGCGGTGCCGACTGCGGCGTCCCCATCGCTGTCGCCTCCCCGTGCCAGCACCTGTGCGCGAGCGACCCTCTCCGGCGAGGCCCACAAGCCCTCGATGGCGCTGGAAGCCAGACCTTCGCTCCGCAACAACAGCCGCGCGACCACCTCGACGGCACCGCTCCCCCGTGCTCCCGCGAGTCGTGCCGCAGCCGCTGCCTGCTCCGTCCGTCGCACGACGGTCGTTGAGAGCTGCAGGTCGAGCCCTGCGATCCTCGCCGGTCGTGTCGCCACGACGCGACGGCCGTGCCATTCGACGACGACTTCGCCGACCGCAGTGCCCACAGGGTTCATGGCGGGAACCTTGCACAACGCCGCCATTTTCGCAAGGTTCGCGCCCAAACCTTGTCCTAGGGGGGGCACCCGCGCCACGGCAACGGGTGCCCCGTGTGGGCGGCGCGGATGGCTGCGCCGTCGACGGATGGATCGGGTTCGGTGGTCGAGGCGCGCTCTAGGCCCCAGGCGCCGGTGATGTCATCGAGGGAGCTTCCGGTGAGCGCTGCGGCGGCTTGGACTGCGGCGCCGCGTGCGACGGGCTGGTCGGCATCGGGGACGAGCACGGGTCGGCCGGTGAGGTCGGCGACGACCTGGCGGTACGCCGCGCTGCGGGCTCCCCCGCCGGCAAGCACGATGCGCCCTTCGGCGACGCCTGGCTCCCATCGAGCGAGCTCGTCGACGCCGGCCAGGAGGTTGCCCACGACCCCCTCGACGGCGGCTCGGGCTAGTTGCTCTCGGGTCACGTCGGAGCGGATGCCGGTGAGGGTGCCGGTGGCATCGGGCCGGTTCGGGGTGCGCTCGCCGTCGAGGTGGGGGACGAGCACCAAGCCGCCAGCACCGGGCGGTGCGGCCAGGGCGAGCGCATCGAGCTCGATGGCACCGACGCCGAGCAGTCGGGCGACGGCATCGGTCACCTTGGTGGCGTTGAGGGTGCAGACCAGCGGCAGGTAGCGGCCGGTGGCGTCGGCGAAGCCAGCGACGGTGCCCGTGGGGTCGGCGGCTGGGTGATCGCTCACGCAGAACGCGGTCCCGCTGGTCCCGAGGCTGAGGGCGAGGTCGCCGGGGCGCAGCCCGAGCCCGAGGGCGGCGGCCATGTTGTCGCCCGTGCCCGCACCGACGACCATCCCCTCCCACTTGCCAACCTCTTCGGCGGGGCCAAGGACCTCCGGGAGCATGCGGTCCCAGGCCATGGCGTCGTCGACGAGGGCGAGGAGGTCGTAGCGGTACCGCTCCTCGTGCGGGGACCACCAGCCGGTCCCGGATGCGTCGCCGCGATCGGTCGTTGCTGCCCCGCCCGTCAGTTGAGCGGTGAGCCAGTCGTGGGGCAACCGGACCTGCGCCACTCGTCGGAACACCTCGGGCTCGCAGCGCCGCAGCCAGCGGAGCTTGGTGATGGTGAAGCTGGCGACCGGGACGCTCCCGCAGGCCGCCGCCCACGCCTCCGGGCCCAGCGCGTCGACGAGGGCATCGGCGTCGGCCGCCGACTCGGTGTCGTTCCACAGCTTGGCTGGGCGCAGCACCGCTCCGGCGGCGTCGAGCACTACCAGTCCGTGCTGCTGGCCGGCGATCGAGACGGCCGCCGGGCGGTGGGGTCCGAAGGCACCAGCTTCGGCGAAGGCGGCCTCGAACGCCGTCCACCAGGCGGCGGGGTCCTGCTCGCTGCGGGGTGGGGTGGTGGGTGGGTGCGGGGCGCGGCCGGTGGCGACGAGTCGCCCGGTCTCCGCGTCTCGGATCTCGACCTTGCACGCAGAGGTCGAGGAGTCGACCCCGGCCACCAGGGGCATCAGCGCACGCCGAGGAGCAGTTCGGTGACGAGCTGGTCGAGGCGCTCGTGGCCGTAGCCCTGGGCGGCGAGGGCGTCCACGTCGACCGACGCTGAACGGACGGCGGCGAGCGGCCCGGTCGGCTCGGCGAGCTGGTCGGCCTTGGCCGCCTGGAGGGCTTCTTGGATGTCGGTGTCGACGCGCATGCGCTCGGCCTTGTCCTTGAGGATCAGGTAGGTGCGCATGCAGCCCTTGGCGAAGTCCCAGACGCCTTCTGCGTCCTCGGTGCGGTAGGCGTGAGCGTCGAAGTGGCGCATGCCGTCCCAGCCCGAGTCCTCGAGCAGGCGCACCAGGTAGAAGGCATCGCGGATGCCCTCGGAGCCGAAGCGGAAGTCCTGGTCGAACTTGCCGATCCGTTGGGCGTTGAGGTCGATGTGGAAGAGCTTGTCCTGCCACATCGCCTGGGCTACGCCGTGGGTGAAGTTGAGGCCGGACATGGTCTCGTGGGCGAACTCGGGGTTGAGGCCCACCATGGCGGGCCACTCCAGCTCATTGATGAAGGCCAAGGCATGGCCGACGGTGGGCAGGAAGATGTCGCCGCGGGGTTCGTTGGGCTTGGGCTCGAGGGCGATGCGCATCGGGTAGCCGCGCTCGCGGATGTGTTCGCAGGCGAGGTCGACGGCTTCCTTGTAGCGATCGAGGGCATGGCGGACGTCCTTGGCGGCGTCGGCCTCGACGCCTTCGCGGCCACCCCACAGGACGAAGGTGTCGGCGCCGAACTCGGCCCCGAGGTCGATGGCGTCGAGGGCCTTGCGAACGGCGAGGCGGCGGACGTTCGGGTCGTTGGCGGTGAACGCCCCTTCCTTGAACACGGCCTGATGGAAGAGGTTGACCGTGGTCATCGGGACCTTGAGGCCGGTCTCGTCCAGCGCAGTGCGGAAGCCCTTGAGGATCGCTTCGCGCTCCGAAGGGTTGGAGCCGTGCGGGACGAGGTCGTCGTCGTGGAAGGTCACGCCGTAGGCGCCGAGCTCGGCGAGGGTGCGCACGGACTCGACCGGGTCGAGCGGGGAGCGGACCTCGAGGCCGAACGGGTCGCGGCCCGGGTTGCCGACGGTCCAGAGGCCGAAGGTGAACTGGTGCTCGGGGCGAGGGGTGAGGTGGTCGGACATGGTGGACCTCCGTGGTTCAGGCAGAGCGGATGGTGGGCTGGGCTGGGACGATGGCGGGGTCGGTGAGGACGGTTTCGAGGGCGACGGACGCTGCGCCTATGAGGGCGGCGTCGCCGCCCAGCAGTGACGGGCGGACGTCGCAGGGCGACCAGCGGGCGCCCAGGGTCGTGGCCAGCAGCCGCTCGCGGACGGTGGCGGCGAACTCCTCGCTCCGGTCGGCGAACGTGCCGCCGAGAACGATCGCCTCGGGGTCGATGAGGTGCACGACGCTGCGCAACGCGACCGAAAGGGCCTCGGCGACCGTCTCCTCGTCCGCGCCGGCGCGCCGGCCGGCGATGGTTTCGAGGCAGCCACGGGCCCCGCATGTGCACGGCTTCCCGTCGGGGTCGACGACGACGTGGCCGAGCTCGCCCGCGAAGCCGTGGCCGCCCCGGATGAGGCGACCGTCGAGGACGATCCCGGCACCGATGCCTCTGCCGCCGGACACGTACACGAACGATGACAGGCCCTGCCCGGCGCCGGCCCGCAGCTCGGCGAGCGCGCCGAGGTTGGCCTCGTTGTCGAACGTGAGGGTGAGCGACTCGGGCAGGCCCAGGCGGTCCGCGGCGGTGGCCAGGTCGGCGTTGAACCAGTGCAGGTTCGGGGCCACGAAGAGCGTCCCCGACGTCGGGTCCACGAGGCCGGGCACGGCGAGTGCGCCACCGATGCAGCGGACGCCCAGCTCGTCGGCCTCGGCCAGCACGGCGCCGGTGACCTTTCGGACACGGTCGATCACCCGGGAGGATCGGGTCTTGCGGTTGTCGGCCTCGTGTCGGGCGTGGGCCCGGACCTGGCCGGTGAGGTCGACGACCGAGGCGGCGACATGGTCGACACCGATCTCGATGCCCAGGCCACCGACGCCGCGGCCGGTGGCGACCACGTCGGTGGCCGGTCGGCCGATGCGGCCCCCCTTCGGGGTCTCGAGCTCCTCGACCAGGTCACGGTCGAGAAGGTCGGCGACCAGGGTCGAGACGGTCCCCTTGGTCAGGCCGGTCTCGCCGGCGAGCGCCGCACGGGATCGCGCCCCGTTGCGGACCAGCGTGCCGAGGATCACGGAGAGGTGGTGACGCCGGACATCGGAGATGTCCATCGTCGTGGCCAAGCGTTCGGTCACGAAGCGGCCAGTTGGACGACGACGGCGGCCGGGTCGTGCGCGTGGGCGCCGACCTCCAGCGTGACGTCGGCAAGGTCGGGAGCGATCCGCCGACGAGACGTCGGATCCCATTCGGCGAGGGCGGTCATCGAGACGTCGATGGTCATGTCCACCGACTGCCCGGCGGCGACCTCCACGGTGCCGAATCCAGCCAGCAGGAGCTCTCCTGCATAGGAGCCGGTCTGCCGGCGGCCGTAGACCTGCACGACGTGGCGACCATCGCGTCCACCGGTGTTGCGCACCGTGACCCTGAGCTGCGGGCCTTCGTCGGTGGAACGGACGACGACGGCCTCGTCGATCGAGTGCGTCGTGTACGACAGCCCGAACCCGTGCGGGAAGGCCGCCTCGACGCCGAGGCGGTCGAGCAGGCGCTGGCCGTGGAAGCGGTCGTAGGTGATCGACGTGGCATCCCGGTCGAAGAAAGGGAGGTGCTCCTCCGAGGTCGGGATCGAGAACGGCAGCCGGCCGCTCGGGTTGTGCCGGCCCGTCAGGACGTCGGCCAGGGCGTGCCCGCCCTCCATGCCGGCGTACCACATGACCAGCTGCGCAGGCACCTGGTGGCGCCACTCCTCGGAGATGACCGCGCCCGCAGCCACGATCGCCACCACCGTGCGTGCGTTGGCCTCAGCGACGGCGCTGATGATCTCCTCGTCGACCGGGCGCAGGCGCAGCGAGGCGCGGTCGCCGCCCATGCCGTCGGTCATGACCGGTGGCGGCACTCTCCCGTCGCCGGTTCCGGCGTCATCGCTGCCGCCGAACAGGTCGAAGCCGTCGGGCATGGGCGGGAACAGGGCGAAGAGCTCGGGGCGGGCCATGGTGTCCTGGCCGACGTACTCGCCCTCGTCGGCGGCGGTGAAGCCAGCGACGACGACGGCCACCTCCGCTTCACGGGCTGCCTCGGCTGCGGCCTTCGGGTCGTCGGCCGTGACGAGGGTGACCGTTGCGTTCGGGAAGGCGGCGCGGATGCCGTCGACCGGGCTTACCGAGCTCGGGGCCCGCACGGCCGACGAACCGTGATCACCCATGTTCGCCTTCTCGGCCAGGCGGCCGATCACGGCGATGGAGCGCACGTCGTCGCCGAGCGGGAGCACGGGCGTGCCGTCGACCGGGTCGTTCTTCAGCAGCACCATCGATCGAGCCGCGGCATCGCGGGCGAGGGCACGGTGAGCGTCGCAGGCCATGACGTCGAGCCCGTGCTCGTCCCCGTCCCGCTGGGCGTAAGAGCGCAGCTGGGTGGCGAGGATCCTCACTCCCGAGCGCCGGACCGAGGCCCACGAGGCCTCGCCGGCCTCGAGCTGGTCGCGCAGGTGGGTGGCCCGCTGCTGGGCAGACGGCTCCTCCAGGTCCATGCCGGCCTCCAGCGCAGCCGCACCGTCACGCATCCCCCAGACGAAGTCGGTGACCGTGATCCCGCCCCACCTCCACTGATCGCGCAGCACGTCGGTGAGCAGCGCCTTGCTCTGGCCCGCCCACTCGCCGTTGACCGAGTTGTAGGACGCCATCACCGAACTGACACCCTCGTCGATGGTCCGCTTGAAGTGCGGCAGATACACGTCGTGCATCGTGGCCTCGTCGATCTGCACGTTGACGGTGAACCGCGCGTTCTCCATGCTGTTGAGGGCGAAGTGCTTCACGCACGCCATCACGAACCGCTCGGTGCCCCGGGTCAACGCGGCACCGAGCTCACCCAGGTGGAAGGGGTCGTCGCCGTAGGTCTCCTGCACCCTGCCCCAGGCCGGGTGGCGGGGCAGGTTGATGCACACCCCCCCGAAGAAGTTGCCGCCCTGAGCCCGGACCTCACGACCGATCGCCTCGCCGATCGCCTCCTCCAGCTCCACGTCCCACGTCGCCCCCCGCGCCATCGACACGGGGAACGCCGTCCCGTGACCCGAGACGCAGCCCCGGGGCCCGTCCACGAACCGGGTGCCGGGGATCCCGAACCGGGCAACCTCACCGTGCACGTAGGGACGTACGTTGTAACCCTCGACGATCATCGACCGCAGGCCCGGCCAGAACGGCTCGTCACCGTCCAGCAGACCCAGCCGCTCGCCCTCGGTGAGCTGCTCGAAGAGCCGCACCGCTTCGGCCGCCGGCACCGCCCCCGACCGAACGGCCTCGACGGCACGTTCGAACGCTTGGGGATCCTTGGCTGGCGCCTGTTCCACAGTGGTTCCCTGACCGGCTCATCGTACATTAGTATGGTAGACGAACTAACCTCAGGATGCAAGGGAGTCGCCAGAAGGTGACGCCCTGAAAGCTCGACCGCTCGGGTCCGGCCGCCGGTGTCCATGAACGCAGCCAACTGCGCCGGTGTCTCGCGGCCGCTCAGCGAGGCCCGACAGCCAATGCGCTCAGCCGAGGCCGGCGGCGGGACCTCGAAGCAGCGGGCTCGACCCACACACGGCGGGCAGCTATGACAGGTCCTGACGCCACCGGCAACCGGGTGGGGCCTTGGTCGGCTCAGACCGCCCCGGCCACCGGCACCAGCGCGACCCGCCGGCTGGCAGCGCGCACGGCGTCGATGCCCAGCAGCACGAGGGCGACCCACACCAGGACGAAGCCGGCCAGCCGCTCGGGCGGCAGGTCCTCGTCGAGCACGAGCACCCCGCAGACCAGCTGGAAGGTGGGCGTGAGGTACTGGAGCAGGCCGAGGAGGACCATCGGGATGCGGCGAGCAGCCGTGCCGAAGAGCACGAGCGGCACCGCCGTCACCACCCCGAGCCCGGCGAGGATGAGGTCCCGACCCACCGACCCGTGGAGGAAGGCGGTGCCGCCCCGCACCTGGAGGACCACCAGGCCGACGAGGGCCAGGGGGAGCAGGACGGCCGTCTCCACGGCCAGCGAGGTCGTGGCCGGCACCGCCACGGCCTTCTTGAGGAAGCCGTAGCCGGCGAACGAGAACGCCAGCACCAGGGCGATCCAGGGCACCCGCCCGTAGGCCACGGTCAGCGCGGCCACGGCGGCGACGGCGAACCCGAGGGCCACGATCTGCATCCGGCTCAGGGCCTCGCGGAGGACGATGACGCCGAGCGCGACCGTGATGAGCGGGTTGATGTAGTAGCCGAGGGCGGCCTCCACGACGTGCTCCTCGCTCACCGCCCAGACGTAGACGAGCCAGTTGACGCTGATGAGCGCGGCGGCCACGGTGAGGCGGGTCCGCGTGGGAGATGGGGTGCGCAGGATCGTGCACCATGCCGTGTCCCTGCGCAGCCCGAGGAGCCCCGCCACGACGACGAACGACCAGGTGACGCGGTGCATCAGCACCTCGGCCGGGAGCACCTCCTGGATCTGGTGGAAGACGAGCGGGAAGACGCCCCACAGGGAGTAGGCCGCCACGCCGGCGAGCACGCCCGTGCGGACGTCGCCCGGTGAGGCCGTGGAGGCGTCGTCGGGGCCGGTGCTCACGAGAGGACGCTAATGGTCTCGGTCGGTGCTCCCTCTGGGGGTTGCGGTACTGAGACGGGCCGGGCGGCACGCGTGACGTCGGGTTTCGAGTCCTGTCGGTAGACCGCCGGCTGCCGGCCGGCATGGCCAGGCTCCAGCCGACCTTGGCGTCGCCGGGCCCGGATCGCGTCGACGCGGCCCGGTGGGCTGCTAGCCGCTGGTGCGCTGGAGCGCTTCAGGGGTCAGGTCGGCGATCCTCGGGTAGCCGTCGATGGCCATGGTGAGGTCGATCTCGGCGAGCAGGCAGTTGAGGACGTGTTCGACGCCGGCTTGCCCGCCGACGGCGAGGCCGTAGGCGTAGGGCCGGCCGATGCCGACCGCCGTGGCACCGAGGGCGAGCGCCTTGACGACGTCGGGACCGCTGCGGATCCCCGAGTCGAAGACCACGGGGGCGTCCCCGGCCGCGTCGACGATGCCCGGGAGGCAGTCGAGCGCCGGGAGCCCGCCGTTGGCCTGGCGGCCGCCGTGGGTGGAGCAGTAGATGCCGTTGACGCCGAGCTCGAGCGCCCGACGGGCGTCGTCGGGGTGGCAGACCCCCTTGAGCAGCAGCGGCAGCGTGGTCAGGCTGCGCAGCCATTTCAGATCGTCCCAGCCGAGCGACGGGTTGCCGAACGTCACGGCCCACAGCCCGGTGGCGGCCTGGAGGTCCTCCTCGGGCGGCACGGCGAGCCGGGACCGGAAGACGGGGTCCGAGAGGTAGTTGGCCAGGCACAGGCCCCGGAGTTGCGGGAAGCTGGCGATGGTCAGATCCCGAGGTCGCCAGCCGAGGGTGAGGGTGTCGAGGGTGACGACGATCGCCGAGTACCCGGCGGCCTCGGCTCGATGCACGAAGCTCTCGCACACCTCGCGGTCGTTCGGCGGGTACAGCTGGAACCAGCCCGGGGTGTCGCCGTGCTCGGCGGCCACGTCCTCCATGGGGTCCTCCATGAGCGTCGACGCGACCATCGGCACCCCGGTGGCCGCGGCGGCCCGTGCGGTGAGCAGGTCGCCGTGGCCGTCCGGATCGCAGATGCCGATCACGCCGACGGGAGCGAGCAGCAACGGGGTCGGGAGCGTGGTCCCGAACAGCTCGACGCTCAGGTCGCGGTCCGCGGCACCTGCGAGCACTCGTGGGAAGAGGCCCCACCGCTCGAAGGCAGCGACGTTCGCCCGTTGGGTGTGCTCGTTGCCGGCGCCCCCGGCGACGTAGGACCAGAGCTGCTCGGTCATCATCTCCTCGGCGCGCCGCTCGAGGTCGGCGTACGACATGGGGAGCTCCGGGCGGACCCCGGTCAGCCCGTCGAAGTAGATCGACAACTGCCAGTCGCCGTAGTTCGCCATCGTGCCTCCAGGTCGCTCGTCCGCCAGGACGGTAGACGGGGAGAACTGCGCCCGGTTCAGCGGAGGCCGACGAGGAGGAAGTCGTCGAGGAAGGCACCGACGCTGGCGGGATCGTCGGGGTCGACCACGTCGCTCGGGATGGTGAGGAGCGAGACCACGATGCGAAGCACCCACTCGGCGGCGCGGGCGGTGTCGAGGTCGGCGCGCACCTCGCCGACCGCCTTGGCCTCCTTGATGAAGGGGTGCCAGAACGGCGTCATGCCGGGCACCATGGCCTTCAGGCCGGACCCGACGGTGGCGGCGTACAGGTCGGGCTCCTCGTCTCGGAGGCGCAACAGGAGCGCTCCGCGCTGGTGCTCGGCACCGATCAGCACGGCGGCGGCGACGCGGGCGGCGAGCCCGTGGGCGGCGGCGACCTTGGCTGAAGCACGGGTCCAGAACGCCTCGTCGATGCGGGCGAGGGCGGCGACCACGAGGGCGGCCTTGTCGGGGAAGTGCTTGTAGAGGCCGGCACGGGAGACACCGGCCTGGTTGGCGATGTCGACCATGGTGGTGCGTCGGATGCCGTTGCGACGGAGGCAGATCTCCGCGGCGGCGAGCAACCGGTCGCGCGTCCCGACCGCCACCGGAGCCGCCTGGGATGGAGGTGCCGCCGTCATCGGAACACGAAGTCGTCCGGGTCGGGCTCCTTCGTCCAGGCCCAGTAGTCGACGATGCGCCACGGGCTGAGCACGTGGATCTCGCCGTGAGCGTTCTTGAAGAACGAGTGCTCGACCGACGGCTGGGACCACACCAGCGTCTTGATCTCGGCCTGGGACCGCTCGTGCCAGTCGTCGTAGCGGGCTCGGCGGGGCTCCATGGTCCGGTGGCCGCCGTCGATCAGGTGCTCGAGGCACTGCGAGATGTAGCGCATCTGGCACTCGGAGTGGAAGATCAGGCTGCCGCCGTGGGCCAGGTTGGTGCCCGGGCCGTACATGCAGAACAGGTTGGGGAAACCGGCGACGGTGATGCCGAGGTAGGCCGCCGGGCGCTCGCCCCACATGGCGCGGAGGTCGACGCCCTCGCAGCCGACGATGTCGAGCGGCCACAGGACCTTGCTGGCCTGGAAGCCGGTGGCGTACACGATGACGTCGCACTGGTGGCGCTCGCCATCGACGGTCACGATGGCATCGGGCTCGATGTGGTCGATGCCCATGCGCACCAGGTCGACGTCGGGCCGGGTCAGGGTGCGGAGCCAGCTGCCGTTGTCCTGGAGCGTGCGCTTGCCTGTGGCGGGGTAGTCGGGCACGACCTTGGCGACGAGGTCCGGGTCGTCGCCGACCTGGCTGGTGATCCAGTCGGTGAACATCTGACGGGTGAGCTCGTTGACCTCGCTCACCGCGGTCTGCTGGTGCGGGTAGTCGGGGTCGACCCGAGCGGCCTCCAGGCCCTTGTCGCAGCCGGGCCAGAAGATGAGGAACCGGTACCACCGCCCGTAGAACGGCAGGTGCCGCAGGGCCCACCGCACGCCCGGGCCGACTGTGGCGTGGTAGTTCGGGTTCGGGAACATCCACTGGGCGGTGCGCTGGAAGACGGTGAGGTGGCCGACCCGCTCGGCGATGGTCGGAGCGATCTGGAAGCCGCTGGCGCCGGCGCCGATCATGGCCACCCGCTTGCCGGAGAGCTCGACGTCGTGGTCCCAACGGGCCGAGTGGAACGCCGGTCCGGCGAAGGTGTCCTGGCCGGCGATGTCGGGGGTGCTGGGCCGGTTGAGCTGGCCGACGGCGGAGATCACCGCCCGGGCCACGAGCGTCGCCTCGGTGCCATCGGCGGCGCGGGTGCGCACCGACCAGGTGGCGGTGGCGTCGTCCCACTCGGCACCGAGGACCTCGGTCTCCCAGCGCACGTGCTCGCCGATGCGGTGCTTGTCCATCACGCCCTGGAAGTACGCCTGCAGCTCGGGCTGCTGGGCGAAGAACTCGGTCCAGTGGTCGCTCGGCTCGAAGCTGTAGCAGTAGAAGTGGTTGCCCACGTCGACCCGGGCGCCGGGGTACGAGTTCTCCCACCAGGTGCCTCCCACGCCGGCGTTCTTCTCGACGATGGTGAAGGGGATGCCCGCCTCCTGGAGGCGGATGCCGGCCAGCAGGCCCGACTGCCCGCAGCCGATGACCACCACGGGAAACGCTTGGCGTGCCTCGGCGTCGGCGGGCGGCGGCACCTGGCGGGCGTCGGTGCCGTCGAGCTCCATCTCCTCCATGAGCATGGGCACGTACTCGGCGGGCACGTCCTCGACCACCAGCCACGACATCATCTCGTGGAGCAGGTCGGCGGAGATCGGCTCGGGCTCGGGGCAGCCGGCGTCCCGGTAGGCCTTGATGACGTCGAGGGCGAGGGTGCGGACCTCGGCCTTGTCGTCCTCGGACATGTAGCCCTGGACCTCGTTGAGGAAGAGGCCAGCGGGCTTGAGGCGGCCACGGATCAGCTCCGGGTCGCCGGTCATGTGCACCAGGGACATCACCAGCGTGGGGATGCTGACGTCGAGCAGGGCGGCGGCGATCTCGTCGTCGAAGGTGGCGAACGGCTCGCCGGCGTGCGGGTTCCGCATGGCTATCCCTCGGTCCTCGGGCACCCTCCGGCGCCGTCGGCGGGCAGCGTACACAGATCGACGGATCTGTCTACAGTGACGCGGACGCCGCCGTCACCGGACGCGACGGAGGAGGCAGCAGTGCGACACGTGGTGATCGACGGGCCCGGCACCGTACGGGTGGAGCAGGCCCCGGACCCGGTGCCGCCGGGGCTCGACGGCGCGGTCATCGAGGTCGACGTCACCGCCATCTGCGGCTCGGACCTCCACTTCTACGACGGCGACCTGCCGTCGACTGGCGGCGTCGCCGTCGGCCACGAGTTCCTCGGCACGATCGTCGAGGTCGGCCCCGACGTCGAGCGGTTCCGGGTCGGCGACCGGGTGCTCACCGCCTCGGTCACCGGCTGCGGGCGCTGCGACGGCTGCGCCACCGGTGACCCGGTCACCTGCGCCGATGGACCGCGGGTGTTCGGCTCGGGTGCGCTCGGCGGTGGGCAGGCCACCGCCGTGGCCGTCCCGGCGGCCGACTTCCAGCTGCTGGCCATCCCGTCGGGCATCGACGACGAGGCCGCCCTCCTGCTCACCGACAACCTGAGCACCGGCTGGGCCGGGGCCCAGCGGGCCGACATCCCGCCCGGCGGGACGGTCGTGGTCATCGGCCTCGGCGCGGTCGGCCTGTGCGCCGTGCGTTCGGCGCAGCAGCTCGGCGCCGGCCGGGTGCTGGCGGCGGACCCGGTCGCCGGCCGGCGGGCCCACGCCGAGGCATCGGGCGCTGAGCCCATCGAGGGACCGACGGTGGAAGCGGTGCTGGCCGCCACCGGAGGCCGAGGAGCCGACGCGGTGATCGACGCCATCGCGCTCGACGTCACCCTCACCGACGCCCTGTCGTGCGTGCGCCCGGGCGGCACGGTCTCGGTGATCGGCGTGCACGACCTGGAGCCGTATCCACTGCCGATCCTGATGGGACTGCTCCGCAGCACCACGCTGCGCCTGACCACTGCACCGGTCCACCGGACCTGGAAGGAGCTGGTGCCGTTGGTGGCCGACGGACGCCTGCGGACCGACGGGATCTTCACCCACCGCTACGCACTAGACGACGCCGCCGACGCCTACGCCGCAGTGGCGGCCCGCACTGCGGACTGCCTCAAGGTCGTGCTGCAACCATGAAGGACGCGTCCATAAGCCCCAAGCACAGCTCCCTCATCGAGGCGGTGCGGAGCCTCGGAATCAACGATGGCGCCAAGTCCGTCGGGGAGCGCCGGGCCCTGCTCGACCTCGACGTCCCCGCTCCCGAGGGGGTAACCGTCGAACCCGTCGATGCCGGCGGCGTCCCGTCGGAGTGGATCGTTGCCCCCCGGGCATCCACCGATCGGGCCGTCCTGCACCTGCACGGCGGCGCCTACGTGGCCGGCGGGCTCGGCTCCCACCGAGGGTTCGCCGCCCAAGCTCTCGGAGACGACGGGGAGCGCGGTCTTGTTGGCCGACTGCCGACTCGCACCGGAAGCGCCGTTCCCGGCCGCCCTCGAGGACGCCGCGTCGGCGTACCGCTGGATCCTCGGTCGGGACATCAGTCCTGGCGCCGTGGTGGTCAGCGGCGACTCGGCCGGCGGCGGGCTGGCGGCCGCGTCACCTACCGGCTTCGATCTCACGTCGGAGCGCTCGCAGGTACGGGAGCGCGGCCATGTCCTTGTCGCGGCCGGCAGCCTGCTTCGACGCGATGAGGTCGTCGAGCGATGCGATGGCGGTTTCCGCCCCGTCGACCAGGCGAACCGGCACGGCGTTCGCCAAGAGCTGGTCGTACCCGCCCGGGAAAGCCGACGGGGCGAAGGTGAGGTCGAGGTCACCAGCGAGGGTCGTGAGGTTGAGCATCAACGACTGAGCGGAAAGGAACGCCGCATCGACCGGAAAGGGAACCCCTTCCGGCTCACGGTCGACCCGGAGCCGGGCCTGCAACTCCTTCAGGGCCGCGGCCAGCCGTTCGAGGTTGTCGCTGCGGCGACTGGGGGTGATGTCGGCATCAGCGGTGAGGAGCGAGGAGCCGTGGGCGGTGGCGGCAAGTCCGCCCACCAGCACGAAGTCGACCTCGTGTTCGTGAAGGGTGCGCAGGATCCGAGCCGGATCGAACTCGCTCACCGGGCGGCGCGACCGCGCACGGCAGCCACCCTGCGCTCGGCCCCCACCATCGCTCGGAGGCGCGCGTCGGGTGAGAGCGCCAACGCCCGGCGGATCTGGCCGACGTCGACTCCGTCGTCCTCGGGGCCGAGCGCATCACCGAGCAACCTGCGAAT
>JAABUN010000733.1_pt1 | contig 81545 bp, 78 predicted proteins | sample 5559311 | NCBI WGS metagenome assembly JAABUN01 (sample SAMN10711877, study PRJNA513370) | rock metagenome | isolation source: Antarctica rocks | place: Antarctica: Victoria Land, Siegfried Peak sud | reverse complement strand
CAAGGCATTCAACGCCCTCACACGACTCAAGGCCCTGCCCGAGCTCATCTGCGGCTTCTTCCGCGACCCGGACCTGGCCTACATCACATGCTAAGCGTAGGTCCACCTACTAACGATCTGCTTAGTACCCGCGACCCGATCGAACGCCACCTGCAGCGTCGCCGGGTCGTGCACGAGATTGAACAGGTCATCAAACCGACGGCCGGAATCGGCCACCGCCCAACGGTGAAGCTTGGCCTGCATCTCCGATACCCGCCCGAACGTCCCCATCGGGGCGAGCCCGGGCAGAGCGCCGCCATTCGGCGGCGCATCTTTCCGCATTGCAGTCTCCATTTCTTCTCGCAACCGCTGCCGCCCTTCCCCATGTGACCGGCTCTCCCGGTCTCGGAGTACTACGGCGGCTCCGCCCTGTCCCGGCCCGATCGGTCGAGCGTGGACCCAGCCCCAGCCCGCGTGCTGGCAGCACGTCGCCTGGGGCAAGACCGGGACAGTTCCCGTGTTCACTGTTGATCGCTCGACGAAGGAGGAGCCCTGCTATGTCCCTGCGGCATCGCCACGGCGCCACGGCTACCCCGCAGCATTTCACCGTGGCCTCCCGACGGGCAAACCCAGACCCGTCCAGGAGTTCCCCCGACCAGCGCAGTCGAGGTGCGCACCGCACCCAGCCCACATCCGTCAGATTCAGGGCCGGTGACATCTTGAGGGACGTGATAGCGCAGGTTCCTCGCGTACTCCTCTCCGTCACGCTCGCCGGGCCCGCACCATCTGGCAGTACTGGCACGTCCCGGCTTTGTCAGGGCTGCTCCCACCCGTCCCCAGCACCTCCCAGAGACCGGCTGGCCTCAGCTCCACCGCCCCGCTGCGACAGGGTCAGCGGCGAAGGTCTCTCACCTCCACTCGATACAACAGCGCCTCACGGCGCACGGGTGCGCGACGTCACCTTCGCCGAAGACCTCTCCCAAGTCCGGACCGGCCACGGACCGGCCGTCATGGCAACGCTGCGCAACCTCGCCATCAGCCTGCACCGAGCCGCCGGGGCCACCAGCATGGCCACCGCCTGCCGCACCACTGCCCGACGTCCCGGCCGGGCCCTGATCATGATCAGACAACAGCCAGATTAACTTTGCCGAGGCCCTGGCTGCGCCCCCGCCGCCGGAGCAGCTCGAGAGGTCCGAGGACGGCCCCGGTCCACCAGCGCGGGTAGCGCAGGCACCACCCGGCTCGGACAGGCAGGGGGATAGATCACGACTGCCTCCACGATCACCATGCAGGTGTCGGTCATCCACCCCACCTCGCAAGCAGGACCACCCGTGCCCGTCCTCGAGCCTTCGGCGCCCCCGCAGCGCCCGTCCGTCCCGTCCCGTCGCCGTTGGACGGTCCCCACCGCGTGGCCCTGGGGGTGTGTGGCATGCTGTGCGCGGGCGTCCTGACCACCGCGTCGGCCGACACAGGTGGCGCCCCGGCACGCGCCGACGCGGTGCATGCAGCCTGGACTCCCCGGTCACTGAATACGCGTTCCCCGGCGTCCTGGCCGCAGTGCGCGACGCCGACGGGAAGGTCCGTGACTACACCGCCGGGGCCGGGAAGGTCGAGACCGGCGCGCAGATCCCCGCGGACGGGCAGGTACGGATCGGCAGCAACACCAAGACCTTCACCGCCACCGTGGTCCTGCAGCTGGTCGAGGAAGGGAAGGTCGACCTCGACGCCCCGATCGAGACCTCCCTGCCGGGCCTGGTGCGCGGCGAGGGCATCGACGGCAACGTGGCGGCGATGGCCACCAGGAGCAGGATCAGGCCCGGCGGGACGGCCGGGAAGTCGGCGTCCCGTCCGCTGACCCGCTGCACAGTGATGGCGGCTGCGGTGACGGCGAGAGCTCCTACGGCCATGCGCGCGGCGGTGGACAGTGCGTTGGTCTGTATCAGAGCTCCTGTTGGGATGTCGTCGCGGTGAGGTGCGCGCCGGCCGGGCTCAAGTGCTGACGCGGACGAAGGTGGTCGAGGCGGCGACGGCGTCGGCGTCGGCGCCTAGCGCTAGCAGGCCGCCGACCCGGAGCGACCGACCCAGCGAGCTGGCGGCGGTGCCGCCCTGCGCGCTGGCCTCGAACAACAGGCCCGGGAACCAGCGGTTGCCGCCGGACACCCCCGTCGGCGAGCAATGCTCAATGCTGATGAGGCCCGTCGCCCTCAGCACGTTGCCGAAGCGTTCGCGGGCGCTTGCGGCGAGGGGCGGACATGGTTCGGCCCTCGTCGCGCACGCGGCAGCCTGCTACCGGACTGCTACCCAACAGGGTAAGACTGGGCGGCACACGCCTTCCCCGCGGGGAGACTGGACAGAACAAGATGTACCGCGCACTATGGGATCTCATCCGGCGACACAGCCACAGGGTGGCTAGTGTATGGGTCAAGTCTTCGCACCAACGGCATTCGCCGCTGTCAGGTCCTACATTTTGCCTAGTAGTCGTCACTTCACACCGCGATGACTGTCAGCGCTTGGGACCTGCAGGACGAGCGACTCAATCATTCCGGATGCTTCGCGCTGGAGTCGCGGGACCCGATGCGTGTACAGGTCCATGGTGGTCGACCAGGAGGCGTGTCCGAGCAGCTGCTGGACGACCTTGGGGTGGATGCCGGCCGACAGGGCAAGCGTGGCGCAGGAGTGGCGGGCGTCGTGGAGGCGGATCTGAGGCACCCCGGCCTGCTTGGAGAGAGCGCGGAACATGCGGGTGAGCCGGTCCGGGTGGAAGGGCGTTCCGTCTGGCCGCACGACGACCAGCCCACTGTCCTGCCATGCGATACCGGCCCGTAGTCGTTCCGCGGCGGTCTGACTCCGATGCCGTCTCAGCGCGGCGACGGCTCCCGGTCCGAGGTCGATAGTGCGACGGCTGGTGCCTTTCGGCTCCTTGACGATGACGTTCCAGTGGGCGTCGAGGGTTCGCTGGTTGAGCACGGCGAGCGTGCCGTCCTCCAGGTCGACGTCGCGCCAGCGAAGCCCCGCGAGCTCGCCCCGGCGCAGGCCGCAGGCCAATGCCAGGAGCCATGCGGCATAGAGACGATCGTTTGCCGCGAAGGTGAGGAAGGCTGACGCCTGCGTGGCGTCCCAGGTCGTCAGCTCGGGGCGGATGCGCCTCGGGAGCTTGGCCCAAGTGGCGGGATTGGCCGGTAGGTGCCGCTCGCGGACGGCGTCGGAGAAGGCCTTGTTCAGCACGCGGTGGACGGTGCGGACGGTTGTCGGCGACAGCGGACCGCCGCTACGGCTCCCGGCGCTCAGCAGTTCGCTATAGAGTGCGGTGAGGCGAGCCGACGTCACCTTGGCAAGCGGCACCGGGCCTATCCGCGGCGTCACGTAGCGCCGGACCAGAAGGCGGTAGTTGGTGTAGGCGGTGGCGGCCAGCGTCATCTCGACGCCGACGAGCCACTGCTCGAGGTAGTCCGAGACGGTCTGCCTATTGCTGGCCGGCACCTCACCTTCACCGATCTGGTGCAGGACGACGCCGAGCGCCGTCTGGGCGTCCTTCCTGGTCGCGAAGCCGCCACGCATCACCTGGCGCCGCTTGGCACCGTCGCTGGCGGGGACGTCGACGACGAAGACCCAGGAGCCGTGGGCCTTGGGGCAGGCCAGGAGCCGGCCGCGGGTGTCGCGGCGGGGCGGGCAGGAACAGCGCTTGCGGACAGAACCCTGCATGGACTTCTCCTCGGGATGCGTGAGCGGTCCCGAAGGTAGGAACGGTGTGGGCCACGTCCGGTGGCCGACTGCCCAGCATCGTCACGGGCCCCTGGTCGGGCTGCGTGAGCAACTCGTGAGCAGTCGGGTCATCGTCGGGTCGGGTTCAGGTCTCCCGTACCGCCTCTGACCTGCGCGTTTGCTGTGCGCTCGGCAGGATTCGAACCTGCAACCTCTTGATCCGTAGTCAAGTGCTCTATCCGTTGAGCTACGAGCGCGCGTCCTGGGGGACGGTCGAGGAGCCTACCGGGTGGCTGCTCGACGTCGCTGGCAGACACCCCACGCCGGACCATGATCGGCTGTGGCGACTCCGGGAGACTGAGCCGGTGGCGACTCCTCTGCTGCGGCCGGGCACCCGCGCCGACGCGCCGGTGCTGGCACGCGTGCACCTGCAGTCCCGGGCGGACGCGATGCCGTGGCTGCCCGCGGTGCACGACCAGGCCGCGACGCAGAGCTGGTTCGCGCACGTCGTGCTGGTCGAGCAGCAGGTGCTCGTGGCCGCCTGCGACGGTGGCGTCGTGGCGTTCAGCGCGCTGCACGACGGTTGGCTCGAGCAGCTCTACGTCGCGCCTTCGGCGCAGGGCCGAGGCCTCGGACGCGTCCTGCTCGACGCCGCGAAGCAGGACAGCCCCGACGGTCTGCGCTTGCAGGTCTTCGCCCGCAACACGCGCGCGCGGCGGTTCTACGAGGCCGCCGGCCTCGTGTGTAGCGCCCGCGGTGACGGCTCGGAGAACGAGGAGGGCGAGCCGGAATGCACGTATGCCTGGTTCACCGATACGGCAGGACGTGACCACGACCGTCGCTCCCGTCAAGATCTTGCAGAAGTCGCGGCCCCGATCGGGCGGCCGCGGATGACCCGGAAGCGTGACCGGCTGTTCAGTACAGGGGCGCCGTGGCAAGGCAGTGGGACGAGCTCGTCCTCACCGGCGCCTGGCAGTGCCGCCCCCGGCGTGTGTCAGGCTGGGCAGCCCCGACCTCTGGAGAGCCCGTGAGCCTGCTGGATCGCTTCTCGATGGACGGCAAGGTCGCCGTCATCACCGGCGCCTCGTCCGGACTCGGCGTCGCCTTTGCGCACGCCCTGGCCGAGTCCGGCGCCGACCTGGCGCTCGGTGCCCGGCGCAAGGACCGCCTCACGCAGACCGGCGACCAGGTGCGCGCCCTAGGCAAAAAGGCGCTGGAGGTGTCTACCGACGTTGCGAAGCAGGAGGACTGCCAGGCGCTGGTCGAGGCCGCGATGAACGAGTTCGGCCGAGTCGACGTGCTCGTGAACAACGCCGGCCTCGGCACCGCGGTGCCGGCGACGCGCGAGAGCGTCGAGCAGTTCACCCAGGTCATCGACGTGAACCTCAACGGCTGCTACTGGATGGCGCAGGCCTGCGGACGGGTCATGCAGCCCGGCAGCAGCATCGTCAACATCTCCAGCGTGCTGGGGCTGACGACGGCCGGCCTGCCGCAGGCGGCCTACGCCGCGAGCAAGGCCGGGCTGCACGGCCTCACCCGCGACCTGGCCCAGCAGTGGGCCACCCGCAAGGGCATCCGCGTCAACGCCCTCGCGCCGGGTTTTTTCGTCAGCGAGATGTCCGACCAATACCCGGAGGAGTACATCGGCGCGATGCGCGACCTGCGGGTGCCGATGAAGCGGATGGGCGAGGCCGACGAGCTCAGTGCCGCCCTGCTGTTCCTCGCCAGCGACGCGAGCTCCTACGTCACCGGGCAGGTGCTGGTCGTCGACGGCGGGCTGACGATCACCTGAGCAGGGCGGCGACCTCTGCTGCCACCTGCAGGTCCTCCCGAGCGTGCACGACGAGCACCGGCACCAGCGCGTCGCCTCCGGACAGGAACCCGTCAGCGTCCGGCTCGTCCCGCACCGGCTCGACGCCGAGGAAGCCCAGGCTGCGGCACAGCTCGGCGCGCAGCGAGGGCGCGTTCTCGCCGATGCCGCCGGTGAAGACGAGTGCGTCGAGTCCGCCCAGCGCGGCGGCGCACCCACCGGCCTCGACGAGCAGCCGGTGCGACCAGACCGCGAGCGCCGCGACGGCGTCGGCGTCGCCTGCGTCGCGCCGGCTCAGCAGCTCACGCATGTCGCCGGTGCCGGCGAGCGCGGCGAGGCCGCTCTCGTGCCACAGGATCTCGGTCAGCTCCTGGCCGTGGCGGGCGGCGAGCCACGCCACCGCGCCCGGGTCGAGCGCGCCCGGGCGGGTGGCCATCACGAGACCGTCGAGTGGGGTGGCGCCCATGGTGGTGTGTACGCTGCGGCCGTCGCGCAGCGCCGCGAGCGACGCGCCCGCGCCCAGGTGCGCCACCAGCACCCGGCGGGCGCCCGGCAGCAGCTCGGCGACCCGGCGCGCCGACCAGGCGTACGACAGCCCGTGGAAGCCGCGGACCTGCAGCACCTCCCGGAAGCGCCGGGGCACCGCGTAGGTGGCCGCCGCCGGCGGGATGCTCGTGTGGAAGGCGGTGTCGAAGCACGCGACCTGTGGCACCCCGGGCAGGGCCTCGGCGCAGCGACGCACCCCCTCGAGCGCCGGCGGCTGGTGCAGCGGCGCGAGCGGCGTCAGCGCCCGCAGCTCGTGCGTGACGACCTCGTCGACCACCACGGCTGCGGTGCGGTCGCCGCCGTGCACGAACCGGTGCCCGACCGCATCCGGCGGGCCGGGCAGCGCCGCGAGCAGCGCGTCGAGGTCGTCGCCGCCCGCAACGTCCACCCAGCCCTCGCCCGACCCCTCGAGCACCGAGAGCTTGAGGGTGGCCGAACCGGCATTGACGACGAGCACCCGCAAAGGGCTCAGCGCCCCGCGCCGCTGTAGTGGCCCCACGTCCACTGGGACACCTCCGGCAGGTCCTGGCCGTCGGTGCGCGTGTAGCGCCGGGCCCGCAGCCGCTCGTCAGCCATCCGCTGGCGCAGCCGGCCGGCCCGCGAGCCGAGCGAGGGCACCCGGTCGATCACGTCCATGACGAGGTGGAAACGGTCCAGGTCGTTCATCATCACCATGTCGAACGGGGTGGTGGTGGTGCCCTCCTCCTTGTAGCCGCGCACGTGCAGGTTCGCGTGGTTGCGGCGCCGGTAGGTCAGCCGGTGGACGAGCCAGGGGTAGCCGTGGAAGGCGAAGACGATCGGGCGGTCCTTGGTGAACAGCGCGTCGAAGTCGCGGTCGGGCAAGCCGTGCGGGTGCTCGCTCTCGGGCTGCAGGCGCATCAGGTCGACGACGTTGACCACCCGCACCCGCAGCTCGGGCAGCTCGGCGCGCAGGATGTCGGCGGCGGCCAGCGTCTCGAGCGTCGGGACGTCGCCGGCGCAGGCCAGCACGACGTCGGGGTCGCCCACGCCGTCGTCGGTGCTCGCCCACTCGAGCACCCCGAGCCCGCGGATGCAGTGCAGGTCGGCCTCGTCGGCGTCGAACAGGTCGAGGCAGGGCTGCTTGCCGGCGGTGATGACGTTGACGTATTGCCGGCTGCGCAGGCAGTGGTCGACGGTCGACAGCAGCGTGTTGGCGTCCGGCGGCAGGTAGACCCGCACGACCTCGGGCTTCTTGTTCAGCACGACGTCGAGGAAGCCCGGGTCCTGATGGGTGTTGCCGTTGTGGTCCTGGCGCCAGACGTGGCTCGACAGCAGATAGGTGAGCGAGGCGATCGGCGGCCGCCAGGCCAGCTTGCGGCTCGCCTCGAGCCACTTGGCGTGCTGGTTGAACATCGCGTCGACGATGTGGATGAACGCCTCGTAGCTCGTCAGCAGCCCGTGCCGGCCGGTGAGCAGGTAGCCCTCCAGGATGCCCTGCAAGACGTTCTCGCTGAGCAGCTCGATGACCCGGCCGTCGCCGGAAAGGAACATGTCGGTGGGCACGACGCGCTCGCGCCAGCGGCGGCCGGTCACCTCGAAGGCGTCCTGCAGGCGGTTGCTCGCCACCTCGTCGGGGCCCATCAGCAGGAAGCTGTCGGGGTTCGCGGCGATGACGTCGCGCAGGTAGCCGCCGGCGAGCCGGGTCGGCTCGTGCGCCGCGACACCCGGCCGCTCGACCTCGACGGTGTGCGTGCGCCAGTCGGGCAGCCGCAGGTCGCGCAGCAGCCGGCCGCCGTTGGCGACCGGGTTCGCGCTCATCCGCCGCTCGCCGCTCGGCGTCAGCTCGACGAGCTCGCGCACCGGGCGGCCGTCGTCGTCGAACAGCTCGTCCGGCCGATAGGAGCGCAGCCAGCCCTCGAGCGCGCGCAGGTGGTCGGGGTTCGTGCGGGTCGAGGGCAACGGCACCTGGTGCGCGCGGAAGGTGCCCTCAACCACCTGGCCGTCGACCACCTTCGGGCCGGTCCAGCCCTTCAGCGTGCGCATGACCACCATCGGCCAATGCACCTCGCCGTTGTCGCCGCCCTCGCGCGCGGTGCGCTGGATCGTGGCGATCTTGTCGAGGCAGCCGTCAAAGGCGGCCGCGAGGTCCTGGTGCACCTGCGCCGGGTCGCTGCCCGCGACGACGACCGGGTCCCAGCCGTGCCCGTGCATGAGCTCGAGCAGGTCCGACTCGGGGATGCGATCGAGCAGCGTCGGATTGGCGATCTTGTAGCCGTTCAGGTGCAGGATCGGGATGACGGCGCCGTCGCGGGCCGGGTTCAGGAAGCGCACGACCGGCCACGAGCCGGCCAGCACGCTCGTCTCCGCCTCGCCGTCGCCGACCACGCAGAACACGGTGAGGTCGGGGTTGTCGAACGCCGCACCGTAGGCGTGCAGCAAGGAGTAACCGAGCTCGCCGCCCTCGTGGAAGGAGCCCGGCGTGTCCGGCGCGACGTGGCTCGGCACCCCGCCCGGGTAGGAGAACTGGCGGAACAGCTCAGCCATGCCGCGCCCGTCGTTGGTGACGCCCGAATAGACCTCGGAGTAGGTGCCCTCGAGCCACGCGCACGCGTTCGGCCCCGGTCCGCCGTGCCCCGGACCCATGACGTACACCGCATTCAGGTCGCGGGCGCTGATGCACCGGTTGGCGTGCGCGTACACGAGATTCAGCCCGGGCGTGGTGCCCCAGTGCCCGAGCAGCCGCGGCTTGACGTCCTCGGCCAGCAGCGGCTCGCGCAGCAGCGGGTTGCGCAGCAGGTAGATCTGGCCGACGGACAGGTAGTTCGCCGCCCGCCAGTACGCATCGATGCGTCGCAGCTCGTCGACCGACAGCACCCCTTCGACGTCGGACAGCTGGTACGGCTCGGGCGCCCGGGTCTCGCCGCCCCCGCTGCCGCCCGGGTCGTCGGCCGCGGTGTCGCCCCCCATCGGGCCGGGGGTGTCACCCACCGAAGACGACGGGTCGTCGACCAGCGAGGAGCTCTCGCCCCTGCCGGGCTCGGCCGTCTGCGTCATCGCGCGTGCTCCTCGTTGTCGGGTGCGGGTGATCGCCGCCTACCCTGCCGCAAGGGGCCCACGCCCGACCGGGTCGCCGTACCCGCCCAGGCCGGTCGTTGGTCCCGGTGACGTGTAGCCGGGGGCGTCCAGCCCCGGCGCTAAGCATGACTGCCAGCCGTCGGACTCGACCAGGGCGGCCACCACGTCGGAGCTGCGCGTGCAGCGGGTCGAACCTGTCGGCCCGGTCCTGCCCGCTCTTGACGGTGCGGGTGCGTCTCGAGCCCGGCCTTCTATGCCTGCATGTTGACCGTGTTGTGCACATCGAGGTTGACGGCACGGAGCAGCACGACGCATTTCACCCTCCGGGATGGCTGGCGCACCCGCCTGCTATCGGATCTGTCGCACGATCTCGGGCATGCCCATGATCGAATCGGGTAGGGCTGACGGGCATATGCGGGTCATTCCCGACCCTGCCTGCGGACAGGAGAGCAATGACCGGAGACCACGCACGCATTGGCAAGGCCGACTTCGACGACATTTACGACATGCCCGACCCTCGCGGCTACTACCGCACGCTCGGGGAGCTGGACTACGAGGTCCCGGATCGGGCGCAACCGGTGCTCCGCAGCCTGCTGGCGGCGCGCCGCCAGCTCGACCCGGACCGCGACGAGCCGCAGCGGGTGTTCGACGTGTGCTGCTCCTACGGCATCAACGCCGCGTTGCTGCGCTACGAGCTGACCTTCGCCGACGTCCAGCGCCACTACGCAGGGCTCGACGGGCTGTCCGTGCCAGAGCTGCGCGACGCGGACGGCAGCTTCTACGCCGACCGGGCCAGGCGGGAGCCAGTCCGCGTGGCGGGGCTCGACATCGCGCAGCAGGCCATCGCCTACGGCTCCGCGATCGGGCTGCTGGACACCGGCTTTGCCGAGGACCTGGAGAACGACGAGCCTTCGGCAGGGTGCTCCGCCGAGCTGTCCCGGGTCGATCTCATCGCCACGACCGGCGGGGTCGGCTACGTCACCGACCGCACCTTCGACCGACTCCTTCGACCAGCCGCCGACCGGGCCGGCGAACCCCCGTGGGTGGCCGCGCTGGTGCTCCGGATGTTCCCCTACGACGACATCGCCACGACCCTGGCGGGACACGGGCTCGTGACCGAGCGCCTGGACGGTGTCACCTTTCCGCAACGCCGGTTCGCCGACGCCGACGAGCAGATCGCTGCCGTGCGGGCGGTAGGCGCCCGTGGGCTGGCGACCAGCGGCCTGGAGGACGACGGCGGCTACCACGCCGACTTGTTCGTGTCCCGTCCGCCGTCAGAGGTGGCCCGTCAGCCGTTGAAGGCGTTGCTCATGGACGCCGCGGCCGGCTGACTGACGTGCGCGCCGCCCGCGACCTGCGGGCCGGGACCAGAGTGTTCTCAGCACCCTTCGCTCCGGCCGGGCGTGCCGGCGGCCGTAGCGATCATTGCGTCCTCCCTCGGTCCTGCGGATCATGCAGACATTGGGGCGAGTCCGGCCAGGACGACCACGGTTGCTCGGGCCGAGGTCCAAGCGCTGGCCGTCGCAAGCCCTTCAGGCCGCCGCCGCAACCGCTCGAGAGTCCACCGGCCACGGTCCCGACCTGCGACTCCCGGTGCTCGCGAGGCCGGGAGTACTGGGGCCGGGAGTACTTCAGCGTGAGGGTGCCAACATCATGGCGGTCGCGCAGCTCGCCATGGGTGATCGACCTCCCCCTCGTCCGCAGGCGTGGGAACGGTGATCCACGCCGTCGAGTCACCACCTTCGTCCGGCTGCTGTGCCTCCACCCACCGCGTCGGTGACGGATCCTGCGGTGCGAGCTCGCGGCGTCGGTCGGTGGCAGCACGGGCGCCTGCGCGCTGTGGGGCGAGCCCGCGCCAGCCGCTCCTGTCGGGCTCAGGCGCCGCTGCTCTTGCCCCGCACGCGATCCGGTGGCACCGTCCGGCGCATGGACGACCTCGATCAGCTCGTCGCCTCCGCCCGCCAGCACAGCCTCGGCGACCTGCCGCGCCGCACGGCAGCCCGCAGCCCCGACCGCACCGCGCTGGTCGACGGCGAGGTGCGGCTCAGCTTCGCCGAGCTCGACGCGGTGGTCGACCGCGCCGCGGCGTCGCTGCACGAGCTGGGCCTGGTCAAGGGCGACCGGCTCGCGCTGCTGTCGCACAACTACTGGCAGCTCGTGGTGCTGTCGTTCGCCACCGCGCGCCTGGGCGTCGTGCTCGTGCCGGTGAACTTCATGCTGACCGCGCCCGAGGTGGCCTTCATCCTCGAGCACAGCGGCGCCGTCGCGATGGTCAGCGAGCAGGCGCTGCTGCCCGTCGCTCGGGAGGCGGCGGGTGAGCAGGTACGGGTGCGCGGGTGCATCGGCGGCGCAGCCGACGGCTGGGACGACGTCGAGCAGTGGCTCGACCGGCCCGGCTCCCCGCCAGCGGTCCTGGTCGGCGACGACGACCCGCTGCGCCTGATGTACACCTCCGGCACCGAGTCGCGGCCCAAGGGCGTGCTGCTGTCGAGCCGCTCGCTGCTGTGGCAGTACGTCTCCTGCATCGTCGAGGGCGGCATGAGCGCGGACGACGTCGAGGTGCATGCGCTGCCGCTCTACCACTGCGCGCAGCTCGACTGCTTCCTCGGCCCGGACGTCTACCTCGGCGCGACCTCGATCCTGCTGCCCGGGCCCGACCCGGCCGCGCTGCTGGCGACGATCGAGCGCGAGCGGGTGACCAAGCTGTTCTGCCCACCGACGGTCTGGATCTCGCTGCTGCGCTCGCCGCAGCTGGACACCACAGACCTGTCCTCGCTGACCAAGGGCTACTACGGCGCCTCGCCGATGCCGGTCGAGGTGCTGCGCGAGATCCAACGCCGGCTGCCCGGGCTGTCGCTGTGGAACTTCTACGGCCAGACCGAGATGTCACCGCTCGCGACGCTGCTGCCGCCGCACGAGCAGCTCGCGCACGCCGGCTCGGCCGGGCGGGCGGTGCTCAACGTCGAGACGCGGGTGGTCGACGACGACGACGAGCCGGTGCCGTCCGGCACGGTCGGTGAGATCGTGCACCGCAGCCCGCACGCGAAGCTCGGCTACTACCGCGACCCCGACAAGACGGCCGAGGCCTTTCGCGGCGGCTGGTTCCACAGCGGTGACCTCGGCGTGCTCGACGCGGACGGCCGGCTGTCGGTCGTCGACCGCAAGAAGGACGTCATCAAGTCCGGCGGTGAGAACGTCGCGAGCCGTGAGGTCGAGGAGTGCATCTTCACCCTCGACGGGGTGGCCGAGGTCGCCGTGTTCGGCGTCGACGACCCGCACTGGATCGAGGCCGTCACCGCCGCGGTGGTTGTCAAGCAGGGCGCGACACTGACTCCCGAGGACGTCGAGGCGCACTGCCGCACGCAGCTGGCCGCCTACAAGCGCCCGAAGCGGGTGCTGCTCGTCGACGCGCTGCCGAAGAACCCGAGCGGCAAGATCCTCAAGCGCGAGCTGCGGCAGACGCACGCCGCCGACTGAGTCAGGCGGTGGCCGGCACGGGCCGACGCACCAGCGGCCACAGCCCGAGCGCCCCGAGCAGCGGGAAGGCGGCGAGCAGGAACAGGCTCTGCGTCAGGCCGACGGCCGCCCCGAGCCCGCCGACCACGGCCGAGCCGACCCCGCCGCCGACGAGGAACACGAGCGTTGCGAGGCCCAAGGCGACGCCGCGCACGTCGGCCTCGACCGCCCCGCCGACGGCGGCCATCAGCGCCGGCTGACCCAGGCCGAACGCGCCGGTGACAAGGATGACGGCGACGACGAGCAGCGGTGGCAGCCCGGCGGCGGCACCGAGGCCGGCGACGAGCAGCGCGAGCGAGGCGGTGACGCCGGCGACGGCGAGCGCGCGGGCCGGCCCGAGGCGCACGAGCAGCGGCCCGGCGACGCGCGGGGCCAGGAAGCCGGTGAGGGCGCTCGGCACGAGGGCGAGCCCGACGTGCAGCGGGTCCCAGCCGCGCAGCGCCAGCACGGCGGGGATCGCGATGAGCAGCGCGAACCAGGCGGCGGGCACGGCCGAGGACGCCACCGCGCTGCGCACGACGGTGGGCTCGGTGACGACCGCGCGCGGGAGGAAGCCCTCCGGACGCGCGCGCACGCGGGCGGCCGCGGCCGGGACGCCGAGAGCCAGGAGCACCGCGCCGACGACGGCCACCAGCGTGCCGGAGGCGGGCGACTGCACCAGCAGCACCAGCCCGGAGGCGGTGGCCGCGACGAGCACCGCACCGAGCACGTCGAGCCGGGCTCCGGTACCGGTGCTGGGGACCGCTCGCCACAGCACCGGGACGATCAGCAGGCCGAGCGCGGGCAGCGCGACGACCGGACGCCAGCCGGCGACCTGCGCCAGCGCCCCGCCGACCAGCGGGCCGAGCGCGCTCACGGCCGCGGCCGTACCGGCCACCGTGCCGAGGGCGCCCGCCCGGACCCCGCCGTCGTAGCGGGCGGTGACGATCGCCATGCCCAGCACCGGCACCGACGCGGCGCCGGCGCCCTGCAGCACCCGGGCGGCGAGCAGCAGGTCGTACGACGGCGCGAACGACCCGGCGATCGCGCCGGTAGCCATCAGGACGACCCCGACGAGCAACGGAAGCCGGATGCCGGCGAGGTCGGCCATCCGGCCGTAGACCGCGGTGGCGACGGCGAGCATGAGTGCGTACAGGCTGATGATCCACGAGCTGGCGCCGGTCGAGAGGTCCAGCGCCTCGGCGATGGCCGGCAGCGTCACGGCGACGGCGGCGCTGCCCATGCCGGCCAGCCCGAACAGCAGCCCGATCAGGGCGGCGATGCGACCGGCGTCGCGGGGCGACGGGGCGGGCGACACAGCTCGCGAGGCGGCGACCGCGGCCGACCGCGTCGCTCGTCCCGAGAGGCTGGCCATCGGGGGGCGACAACCGCCGGCGGGGCCCCGGTGTTCCCGGACGGGGTGGGGCGGAGGCGGGGAGATTTGAACTCCCGATGGGCTTGAGACCCAAACCGCATTAGCAGTGCGGCGCCATAGACCGGACTAGGCGACGCCTCCTCGCAGAGCCTGTCGGCTCCGGCCGCGCAGCCTAGCCGAGCCGGTCCGTCCCGCGCCACACGCAACCGATGCGGTGCGTGCTGCGTCACACCCCCGTCGTTCACCCGCCCCGTCCGTGGAGGTAGCCGTGCCGTCCCGTCTCTCGCTCCCCATCGGTGCGGCGCTGGTCGCCGGTGTCGTGCTCGCTGTCGGCTCCGCCACGCTGCTGCCCGGCGCCGCGCCGTCCGCCGCGGCCGAGGCGCTGCCGGCCTACGGCTCGTGCGACGGGCTGCTCGCGGACTACCGCGACGCGCTGGCCCGCACCGCCACTCCCTACGGCGCCGCACCTGACATGGGCGGCGGCGTGAACGCCGTCGCGTCCTCCGACTCAGCTTCCGGCGCGCGAACCAGCGCACCGCAGGCCCTCGGCGCGATCGAGTTCGGCCCGACGGGCACCAACTTGCAGGAGCAGGGGGTCGACGAGCCGGATATGGTCAAGCTCAGCGGGAACCTGCTGGTGGCGGTGTCCCGCGGCCGGCTGCAGGTGGTGCGCGCCGGCGCGCAGCCGTCCCTCGTCGCGAGCCTGGTGCTGTCGGCCGACGCCGCACCACGGGGTGGGCCCGGTCAGTGGGAGAACTACGGCGGAGCCGGGGCCGAGCTGCTGGTGCAAGACGACCGCGTCCTGGTGCTGCGCAGCAGCGACGGTTTCGCGGCCCGCACCGGCCCGTCCGCCACGGGTGGCACGGAGCTGGTGCTCGTCGACCTGGCCGACCCAGCGCATCCTGCGGTGCTGGAGCGGCTCGAGCTCGACGGCCGGTACGTCTCGGCCCGGCTGTCCGGCGGCAGCGTGCGGGTGGTGACGAGCTACGGGGCGAGCTACCGGCCCACCTTCCCGGCCGAGCCGCACGGCCGAGCGCAGGAGGACGAAGCGCTGGCCGCGAACATCGCCGCCGCCCGCAAGGTGAGCCTCGCGCAGGTGCTGCCGCAGCAGCGCCGCAGCACCGGCGCCGGCATGCTGCTCGAGCGCGGGCCGGCGGTCGGGTGCGAGCAGGTGCGGCACGCTACCGAGAGCGCAGGTGCGCAGACGCTGCTGGTCAGCACCTTCGAGCTGTCGCGCGGGCTCGCGGCGGTCGACCGCACCGGGGTCCGCACCAGCGGCGACCTCGTCTACGCCGCTCCCGAGCGCCTCTACGTCGCCACCAGCCGGTGGGCCGGGATGCGTCCGATGCCCGCCGATGCGCGGGCGTCGTCCGCTACGGGAACCCGCTCGACCACCACCACCGAGCTGCACGGCTTCGACACCGCGACGCCGGGCCGCACCCGCTATCTCGGCTCCGGCTCGGTGGACGGCTACGTGCTCGGCCGCTGGGCGCTGTCCGCACACGACCGCCACCTACGGGTCGCGACGACCAGCAGCCCGCCGTGGGAGCAGTAGCGCGAGACGTCCTCGAGCGTCGTGGTGCTGGCCGAGCGGGACGGCGCGCTGGTGCAGACCGGCCGGGTCGACGGGCTCGGCGAGGGAGAGCGCATCTACGCCGTCCGCTACTTCGGCGATCTCGCGACCGTCGTGACCTTCCGGCAGACCGACCCGCTGTACGTGCTCGACCTGGCCGACCCGGCCGCGCCCCAGCTGCTCGGTGAGCTGAAGGTGCCGGGGTTCTCGAACTACCTGCACCCGGTCGGCGAGGACCGCCTGCTCGGGATCGGCTCGTCGGCGGACGCGCAGGGACGCGTCACGGGCCTGCAGGCGCAGCTGTTCGACCTGTCCGACCGGACCCGCCCGCGCTCTACCGACGTGCTGCGCCTGTCCGGGCGCGACGCGTGGACCCCGGTCGCAGACGACAGCCGAGCCTTCGCCTACGACGCCGACCGCCGGCTCGCGCTGCTGCCCGTCGGCTCGTGGGACGGCGGCGGATCGAGCAACGCCGCGGTCGGGGTGCGGGTGAGCGCGGACGGCTCGCTCCGCGAGGTCGGGCGCCTGTCCGTCGTCGGCGGGGAGTCGGTGCAGCGGGTGCTCACCCGCGACGGCGTGGTCTACGCCGTGACGGCGCTCGGCATCGTCGCCGGTCGGGCAGACACGCTCGCGCGCACGGGAGTCGTCGCGTTCCCCGGCTGACGTGCTCCCACGCCGGAGAAGGCAGGGCGTCACACCTGCTGGGGCCGTTCCTGGCGCGACAGCGAGCTGGACTGCCGCACGCCGGCGAGCAGCACGTCGTCGATCGGCCCGTCATCGGTGAGCACGCTCATGTCACCTGTCGTCTCGAGCACCACGGCGCGCACCTGGTCCAGGCGCTGCACGCCAGCCTGCCGCAGCTTTCCCCACAGCTCCTCACGGCTGACCCGGGCGTGCCGCAGGTTCCCCTCGATCACCGTCGCGCCGTCCATGAGCAGCAGCGGACGGTTGTCGAGCATCCCGGCGAACACGTTGCGGCGACGCAGCGTCGCGATGCCGTACTGCAGGCCGTAGAGCAGCGTCAGCGCCAGCACCCCGCTCACGAGCGGCGTCGAGCCGAGGAACGTGGAGGCCACGGTCGAGCCGATGGCCACCGTCGCGGCGAAGTCGAAGCTGGACATCTTGGCCAGCGACCGTGGCCCGGCCAGCCGGGTGAGGGCGATGACGGTGAGGTAGACCGCAACACCCGCCACGACGATCGAGGCAAGGTTCGTCCAGCTGCTGCCGAGCTCACTGAGGAGGGCCATGCAGCCTCACTACCCCTCGGCCACGTCCGGGATCATCGGGCGCACCGGTCAGCGGCGGCCGCGAGCGGGCCGGCACGGCTCAGACCATGTCCGGTCGTGGACCCGCGTGGCCGTGACGCGAGGCACAGCTCGCGCGCACCGGTCCCGCCGAGCCGCGCATCGGCGAGACTGGTGGTTCGACGTACCGACGAGTAACCGGGAGCACCCTCGTGTCTGACATCAGCTTCGACGGCCGGGTGGCCGTCGTCACCGGCGCCGGCGGCGGCCTCGGCCGCACCTACGCCCTCGAGCTTGCCCGCCGCGGCGCGGCCGTGGTCGTCAACGACCTCGGCGGCAGCGTGAACGGCGAGGGCGGCGACCACACCGCAGCGCAGCAGGTCGTCGACGAGATCAAGGCCGGCGGCGGCGACGCCGCGCCGAACTTCGACTCGGTGTCGACGCCCGAGGGCGGCAAGGCCGTCGTGCAGACCGCCCTCGACGCCTTTGGCAAGGTCGACATCGTCATCAACAACGCCGGCTTCCTGCGTGACAAGAGCTTCCTGAAGCTCACCTGGGACGACCTCGAGGCCGTCATCGGCGTGCACCTCAAGGCTGCCTTCTACGTCAGCCAGCCGGCCTTTGCCGTCATGAAGGAGAACGGCTACGGCCGCTTCGTGTTCACCGCCTCGAACGCCACCTTCGGCAACTTCGGGCAGAGCAACTACGCGGCGGCCAAGATGGGCCTGGTCGGCCTGTCGAACACGCTCTCCGTCGAGGGCGCGCGCGCCGGCATCCTGTCGAACGTCATCATGCCGGTGGCCAAGACGCGGATGACCGAAGAGCTGCTCGGCGACTTCGCCGAGTACCTGGCGCCCGAGCTCGTCACCCCGATGGTCACCTACCTCGCGAGCGAGGCGTGCACGACGACGCACGGCGCCTACTCGGCCGCCGGCGGCCGCTATGCCCGCGTGTTCTGGGGCCTGGGCCAGGGCTGGTACGCCGGTTCGGGCGTCACTCCCAGTGCCGAGGACGTGCAGGAGCATCTCGCGCAGATCGAGGACCAGAGCGACTACCTCGTCCCCGAGTCGACCACCGACGAGATCACCGCACTGAACAAGGTCTTCACGAGCTGATCGTGCCCGGCCCACCCGGCTGCAACGCCGGCTCGGCCCCGGTGATCGGTCCCCCGGGTGATCGCTTCCCAGGGTGATCGTCAGAAGGATCCGTGCGTTCTCGATCCTCAGAAGCGACCAGACCTTCTGACGATCATGACGGCATGGGCTGAAGGGCTGGCGACAGCGGCCGTCGCGCGCGACAAGGCACCGTCAGCGCGCGAGTGGGCACTCGACCTCGGCTTCCCCGGCGAGCCCGACCGGCTGCCTGCCTGCCTGCCTGCCAGTGATCGTCAGAAGGATCCGTGCGTTCCCGCCCTACAATAGCGACCAAATCCTCTGACGATCATGACGGGGGCTGAAGGGCGGGCGGCAGCGGCCGACGGTGGGTAGCCGGGGTTGGGCGGTGGTCCGCGGAGCGGGGGCCGCGGAGCGGGGGTCCGCGGAGCATGGGTCCGCGGAGCATGGGTCCGCGGACCAGGGGCCGGTGCGTGGCTGGGGCTGGCGGGGCTCGACCGCCCGCGTCAGGGCGGCGGCAGCAGCACGCCAGGGTTCAGCAGACCGGCCGGGTCGAGGGCCCGCTTGATCGCCCGCATCGCGGCGATCTCAGCCGGTGAGCGCGACAGGTGCAGGTAGGCCGGCTTGGCCCGGCCGACCCCGTGTTCCGAGCTGATCGAGCCGGACATCTGCGCGATGAGTCCCAGCACCGCCGCGCTGACCCGCTCGGCCGCCGCACCGGCGTCCAGCACGTTGACGTGCAGGTTGCCCTCGTTGACGTGCCCGAAGACGATCAACCGGGAGTCCGGGGCCACCGCCGCCACTGTCGGGGCCAGCGCGTCGCACAGCTCGGCGAGCCGATCGAGCGGCACCGACACGTCGAGCTTGACGGGCACGCCCTCGGCACCGATCGCCTCGGTGTGCTGCTCGCGGTAGGCCCACAGCCCCCGTTGCCCGGCGCTGTCGCTCGCCACGGTCGCGTCGCGGACCCGGCCGGCGTCGAGCAGGGCGCCGATCAGTTGCTCGACCGCCTCGCTCGGATCGCTCGCGGCGGCGCACTCGACCAGCAGGTACGCCCCGTGCGGCGCGGCGAAGGGGGCCGGCAGACCGGCGTACCGGCGCACGAGCGCGAGCCCGTCCGGCAGCAGCAGCTCGGCGGCCGACAGCGCCGGCAGCCCGGCCCGCAGGTCGGGCAGCAGCGCGATCGCGGCCGCGGCGTCCTCGACGGCGAGCAGCGCCACGCAGCGCTCGGACAGCCGCGGCACCAGCCGCACCCGCACGGCGGTGACGATGCCGAGCGTGCCTTCGCTGCCGGCGAGCAGGGCGACGAGGTCGTAGCCGGTGCCGTCCTTGGCCAGCCCCGCCATCCGGGACAGCACCGAGCCGTCGGCCAGCACGGCCTCGGCGCCAAGCACCTGCGCGCGCATCGAGCCGTACCGCAGCACCCGGATGCCGCCCGCGTTGGTCGCCACCAGACCACCGACGGTGGCCGACTCGCGGGCGGCGAGGTCGACCCCGACGTCCAGGCCCACGGCCCGGGCGTGCTGCTGCAGCCGGGCCAGCGTGACCCCGGCGCCGACGCTGACCTGCCCCGCCACGACGTCGACCTCGCCGAGCGCGGTGAGCCGGGTCAGCGACAGCAGCACCTCGCCGCCGTCCGGGACCGCACCGCCCACCAGGCCGGTGTTGCCGCCCTGCACGACGATCGGCGTGCCGGCATCGGCGCACGCCCGCACGACCGCGACCACCTGCTCGGTGTCGGCCGGGCGCACCACGCACCCGGCCCGGCCGGTGAAGCGCCCGGTCCAGTCGCGCTCGTAGGACGCGGTCAGCCCGGCGTCGGTGAGCACGTGCTCGGCGCCGACGGCGGCCCGCAACGTGTCGAGCAGCGTGTCGAGCAACGCCTCGGACGGCATGGCCGAGCCGTCCGCGTGCCGGTCGGCGTAGGCGTCTCGGCCCTCCAGCCCTCGTCCGACCGGCTCGTCCGCGGCGACGTCGGTGGTGAAAGCGCTCTCGCTCATGGCAGGACGCGCAGCCGCACGGTCTCCGGCATCGCGGCGAGCGCACCGGTGAGCGGCCCGAGCTCGCTAGCGCCGACGTCGGTGACGGCGTAGCCGAGCTCGCCGCGGGTCGCGAGCAGCTGGCCCTCGATGTTCATGCCGTGGTCGGCGAGCAGCGCGTTGACCTGCGCGAGCACGCCCGGGGTGTTGGTGTGCAGGTGCAGCAGCCGCGGCCCACCGCTTCGGGGCAGCGCGACGGGCGGCAGGTTCACCGACAGCGCCGTGCTGCCCTGCGCGTCGTAGTCGCGCAGCTTGCCGGCCACGAAGTGCCCGATGTCCTGCTGCGCCTCCTCGGTCGAGCCGCCGACGTGCGGGGTGAGGATGACGTTGCGCAGCCCGCGCAGCTCGGAGACGAACTCCTCGGCGCCGCTCCTCGGCTCGACGGGGAACACGTCGACCGCGGCGCCGGTCAGGTGCCCGCTCTCGACGTGCCGGCGCAGCGCCGCGTGATCGACGACGAAGCCGCGCGAGAGGTTCAGGAAGATGCTGCCGGGGCGCATCCGGGAAAGCTGCTCCTCGCCGAACAGGCTCGAGTTGGACACCCGCCCGTCGACGTGCAGCGTCACGATGTCGGCCTCGGCCAGCAGCTCGTCGAGCGTGCCGCAGCGGCGGGCGTTACCGAGGGCCAGCTTGTCGGCGGTGTCGAAGAACAGCACCGACATGCCGAGCGCCTCGGCGATCACCGACAGCTGGCTGCCGATGTTGCCGTAGCCGACGATGCCGAGCCGGCGCCCCCGCACCTCGTGGCTGCCGACGGCCGACTTGTCCCACCGGCCGGCGTGCATGTCATGGCTCTTCTCGGTGAGCCGGCGCGTCAGGGCGATGATCTCGGCCAGCGCCAGCTCGACGACGCTGCGGGTGTTCGAGAACGGCGCGTTGAACACCGCGATGCCGCGCTCCGAGGCGGCGTCGAGGTCGATCTGGTTGGTGCCGATGCAAAAGGCGCCCACCGCAACGAGGTCGGGCGCGGCGTCGAGCACCTCGGCGGTGATGCGAGTGTTGGACCGGATGCCGAGCAGGCGCACGCCGGGCAGCCGCTCGGCGAGTTCGCCGATGGTCAGCGCGCGCTCGAGGCGGTCGACGTCGTAGCCGGCGTCCTTGAAGGTCCAGGCGGCGTCGTGGTGGATGTTCTCCAGCAGCAGCGCCCGTTCAGTCACGGCGGCGAGGCTACCGGCGGACGGTCAGGCCGGCTGGGTCGCGCGTCAACCCTCGACCAGCGTGACGCGCTTGGTGCGCGGGTCGTAGACGAGCGAGCCGCGCTGGAAGTCGCTGCGCGTGCGGGGCGGCTGGCCGATCCGCTTGTAGGGGCCCCGGCGGTCCAGGTACGGCTCGGCGGTCGGGTAGCCGAGCCGACCGGCCTCGCCGCCGAGCTTGTCGTAGAACGCCGCGATCGGCCCGCGGGTGGAGTGCGCACCGACGCTGGCGCTGTAGGAGATGCGGCCCCGCTGGAACCGGCTGTACGCACCGCCCGCCGTGCCGCTCGTGCCGGCGATCGGGTAACCGAGCACGCCCTGCTCGGCCCCGAGCTGTTCGTACAGCGCGTTGATCGGGCCGAGGACGTGGAAGGCGCCGACGCGCGGGTGGTAGGAGATGCGGCCCTTCTGAAAGCGCGAGGCCGAGCCGCCGCCGGGCAGCGGCAGCGGCGAGGTGATCGGGAAGCCCATCGCACCGGCCTCGCCGCCGATCGAGACGTAGTGCCGGGCGATCGCCCCGACGGTCTCGCGCGCGCCGGTGGCGCGGCTGTAGCTGATGCGGCCGTTCTGATAGGCCTGCGCCGTGCCGCCGCCTCGCCTGGCCTCGCCGTAGACGGTGGCGCCGAGCACCGAGCCGTTCTCGCCCAGCGCGATGTAGCGGGCGGTGATCGGTGTGTAGGCCTGCGGCAGCCGGTCGCTGTTGTGATCGACGGTGCGGTTGTCGGTGGCAGGGGCGGTCGAGCAGTCCGCGAAGCGCCACGGCGGGGTGCACGAGACGACCCGGCAGTGCACGCCGCCGACCTGCCGGACGTCCTGGTTGCACTGGCCGTAGCGGAAGGCGTTGCAGCACACCTTGCGCTGGTCGCAGGTGCCCGGCAGGCCCGACTCGCACGAGCAGGACCAGCACGACGACGCGCAGATGCCGGCCCGCGCGCCCGGCGAGCTGCACTTCGAGCAGGTGGCGTTGCAGTCGATGATGTAGCGCGCCTTGCCGCCGCACAGCGACGCGCCGTCGGCCTTCCACCAGCCGGCCGCGATCGAGCCGGGCGGGCAGGCGTTCACGCCGTTGTTGATCGTCGCGCAGAACACCGTCCAGCCGCTGCTCGGCGACGACCCGGGCCCGCACACCGCGGCGTAGGCGGTGCCGGGGCGCAGCACGAACCCGGTGGGGTTGACGGCGAGCGCCGAACCGAGCACGCCGGCGCGCACGAGGAAGCCGCGCCGCGAGGTGCTGCGGGTGAGCAGGCCGGTCACCCGGTCGGCGGCGCGCTGGGCGAGCGAGGCGGCGGGCGTCGACGCGCCGCTCTCGCCGGGCCGCAGCGCCGCCAGCGCCTGCCGGGTGCCCTCGAGCGTGCTCATGGGTGCTCCTCGATGGTGAGACCGGTCAGCAACCGGGCGAGCGTGGCGGCGCCGGCGGCCCGGCGGCCGTGGCTGCCGAGCACGGCGTGCAGGCAGAACGCGCGGCCGGCCGCGGTGAAGAACCACTGGGCACCGCTGTGGCCCAGCTGGGTGCGCTGCAGCACCGCGGTCGAGAAGTCCGACGGCCGCACCGTCGGCAGACCGGCGGCGGAGAACAGCGCCTTTCTGCCGTCGGCCGCGTCGTACTCGAACAGCGCCACAAAGATGTCGTCCGGCCGCAGGGTCTCGACGACGCCGCTGCCGAAGTCACCGCGCTGGGCGGGCAGCGGCACGGTGGCGGCGTGCAGCAGCACGTTGCCGCGCGCGTCGGCGCCGGAGGGCTGCTGGGTGCGCGCACGCGCCTCCCAGCCGGACGGGAGTTCGACGGTGATGCCGTCGTGCGCGAGCCTCACAGCACCGATGATGCCAGCAGGACGAGCCCGGCGAGGCCGAGACCGGCAGCGGTGGCCTGCGCGGCGGGTGCGGCCCGCCGCTCGAGGGTCTGCCCCACCTGCCTGATCGCGGCATGGCTGCGGGTACGACCGAGGGCGAGCGCCGGCACGCAGCGGGCCCCGCCGAAGACCGCGCCGAGCGCGAGCCCCACCCACAGCGACTGGCTCAGCAGCGTGAGCGCCAGCACCGCGTACGTCGCGGCGCTCGTCACGACGGTGACGACGCCGAGCCCCAGCTGGTAGCCGTAACCGAGGCCGTAGACCCAGCCGCGGTAGCGGGTGAGCCAGTCCTCGTCGACCTGCCGGTGCCCGCCGGGCAGCCGCCGCGGCGCGAGGTCGGCGGCGGCGGCGAGCAGGCACGCCAGGCCGGCGAGCGCGAGCGCCACCGGGCCTGGCAGTCGCGGCAGAACCGCGCCGACGGTGCCGAGCAGCAGCCCCGTCGTCGCGCCGCCGAGCAGGCAGCCGAGCACGTAGGCGCTGATCGTCACCGGCCAGCGCTGACCCCGTCCCCGCTCCCCGAGCGGGGTGATGCTCGTCAGCATCGACTCGCCTCAAGGGCTCCAGGTGGCGCGCAGGGCCGCCAGGGCCGCGATCGGCAGGCCGACGACGAGCAGCAGCGACTCGATCATCGCGACAGGCTGTCGTGCCCGGGGGCGATGCCGGCGGCAGCGAGCGCTTCGTCGTCGCGGTCCTGCCGGCCGAGCCGGCCGCGGCGGTGCGCGTCGTCGGCGTGCGCCTGGCCCATCAGCGTCGACACCGCCGGCCAGGTGGCGGCCGAGCCCTCGCCGACGACGCGGCCGTCGCCGTCGAGGTAGGCGAAGTATGGCGAGCCGGGCACCGAGAACGACTCCCACGCCTGGCTGCTCGCGAGCACGGTGACGCCGGCCGGCGCCCGCTCGAGCAGGGCGCTCTCGCTCTCCTCGTCGAGGCTCTTCGTGACGACGACGAGGCGCGCGTCGCCCGGCACCTGCAGCCCCTGCTCGCCGAAGGCCTGCCAGAAGGCCTGGCAGGTGGTGCAGCCGCTGGACAGAAAGGCGAGCAGCGTCGGCGTCCCGGTCAGCGACAGCGCGGCGCTCTCGCCGGTGAGCGTCGAGCCGGTGATCGCGTCCGGCACCGGGCCGGAGCGCTCGGCCGGGGTGCGCACGCCGTCGATCGTCACCGGGACGGGGCTCTTCTCGCCCCCCTTACGGTCGAGCTCGAGGCCGGCGCCGAGCTCGTGCAGGGCCTTGAGGATCTCGGCGTGGCTGCGCAGCAGCCCGGCGACGAGCACCCCGAGCAGCAGCACGGCGACGGCGAGCGCCACGACGGCGGCGGTCACCGGCGGGCCGCCTGCAGCAGCGGCAGCCGGGCCAGCACCAGGTAGGCCATCACCGCGACGGCGGCGCTGGCGGCGAGCAGCGCCACCGCGGTGAGGTCCACCGGGCCGATCGGCTGCACCGCGACGACGGCGGCGACGAGCGCCGCGACCCCGGTGACGACGACGTGGGTCACCGTCGGCGGCGTGTCGTCCCTGCCGAAGCAGCCGCACGAGGCGAGCACCCCGCCGCGCCGCATACCTACGAGCACGAAGCCAGAAAAAGCGGCGTAGGACAGCGCGACGCCGATCGCGAGCGGGCGCGAGCCGAGCAGCACCGCTGCCACGCCCAGCGCCACCTCGGCGGTCGCGCCGGCGCGCACGAGCCAGCGCGGGACGCGCAGCCCCACCGAGCGCAGCGCGCGCAGGAGAGGCAGCGGGTCGACGATCTTGGTAGCCCCGGCGGCGACGAGCAACGCGGCTGACGCCAGGAAGGGCCCAGCGAGGGCATCCACGGCGCCGACGATAGTCGGCTCCGCCCGGTCCCTACCGGACGACGGCGCGGCCGACGACGTGCGGCGCCACCGGCGGGGGCGAGGGCCACAGCACCGTCTGACGGACGGCGTCGACGTCGAAGCCGGCGTCGCGGGTGCTCGCGAGGGTGTCGCGCAGCACCGAGCAGCCACCCGCCGCGTGCCGCCACACCGGGTCGACCAGCCGCTGCAGCGGGCCGAGCCAGTGCCCGGGCGATGCGGCGACGTGCTCGAGCAGCAGCAGCGCGCCGCCCGGGGCGAGCACCCGGCGCAGCTCGGCCAGCGCCAGCGCGGGCGAGTCGACGGAGCAGAGCACGCAGGCGCACAGCACCGTGTCGACCGAGCCGTCGGCGAGAGGCAGGGCCTGGGCGTCGGCGGACAGCAGCGTCACCGGCACCGGGCAGGACGCGATGCGACCGCGGGCCAGCGCGCGCATCGACGGGTCCGGCTCGACCGCCACCACTGAGGTGACTGCGCCCGGCAGGTGCTCCAGGTCGTGCCCCGGCCCGAGCCCGAGCACGAGCAGGCGCCCGGTGGCCGGGGCGAGCACCGAGCGGCGCAGCCGGCCGTAGCCGGAGCGCTCGCCCGCGGCGGCCACCCAGCGGTAGACGCGGGCGAAGGCCGGGTGCGCGAAGCGGCTCTCGCCGAGCAGTCGGTCGGGCGCAGCCATGCCCCGAGCCTGGCACGACGTGCGCCCGCGACGACAGCCGGCTGGCGCGCCCGCCCCTTTTCGGCGCTCTGGACACGCTCCGGCGTATCCTGCGGTCCGAAGATCTTTCCGGGCCGGCGCTACCCGGGCGCGCGCAGCTGAGCGTGCACCTGCTCGAGGTCGAGGTCCTGCGGCGGGGGCCACGGCCAGCCGACGGTGCCGTCGCCGTGCCAGCGCGGCACCAGGTGCAGGTGCAGGTGCGCCACGGTCTGACCGCTGGCCTGCCCGGTGTTCTGCCGCAGCGTCAGGCCGTCGGGCTCGAGGCGTTCCCGCAGCCGCGCGGCCACCTCGTGCGCGGCGCGCATGACGTCGGCCGCCGTGTCGCCGCCGGCGTCCCACAGGTGCTCGACGTGCCGGCGCGGAACGACCAGCGTGTGCCCTCGGGCGGCCGGCTGCAGGGCGAGGAAGGCGACGGCGGCGGCGTCCTCGTGCACAACGAGGGCAGGTTGCGTGCCCGCGACGATCCCGCAGAAGGCGCAGCCGTCCATGCCGCCACTGTGCCCGCTCGCCTCACCGGGCACATCGACAGGCCGCTGTCGGGTAGGGCGGGCGCATGACCGGATTCGGGATCGACATCGGCGGCAGCGGCATCAAGGGAGCGCGGGTCGACCTCGACAAGGGCGAGTTCGCCGCCGACCGGGTGCGCATCGACACCCCGAAGCCCGCGACGCCCGGCGCGGTCGTCGACGTCGTCGCCGAGGTGATGCGGCAGGCCGACGCCCCCGACGGACCGTTCGGCGTCACCCTGCCCTCGGTCGTCACCGGGGGCGTCGCCCGCACGGCCGCCAACATCGACGAGTCGTGGATCGGCACCGACGCCGCCGCCCTCGTGGAGGCGCTCGCCGGACGTCGGCCCTTCGTCGTGAACGACGCGGACGCCGCCGGCGTGGCCGAGGCGCGGTACGGCGCGGCCAAGGACGTGGCGGGGACCGTCCTGGTGCTCACGCTCGGCACCGGCATCGGCAGCGCGCTGCTGCTCGACGGCAAGCTCGTGCCGAACACCGAGCTGGGTCACCTCGAGCTCGACGGGCACGACGCGGAGAAGCGCGCCGCCGCCGACGCACGCGACCGCGAGGATCTCTCGTGGGAGAAGTGGACCGAACGGCTGCAGCATTACTTGCGGCACGTCGACATGCTGCTGTGGCCCGACCTGGTCGTGATCGGTGGTGGGGTCAGCAAGAAGTCGGACAAGTGGCTGCCGATGCTCGACGTACGCACCAGGGTGGTGCCGGCGGCGCTGCACAACGACGCCGGGATCATCGGCGCGGCGCTGCTGGCGGCCGAGGCGGGTGACGCGACGTCCCCGCAGGCGAGCGAGAGCGACGAGGACGACGACTGAGCCCGGGGCGACTCGACGAGAAGGGGGCGGACCCGACCGGCCGCCCGGCGGGATCCGCCAGCACGACCGGGGCCAGCACGACCGGGGCCATCGACCGGCGCCAGCACGGCCGGGGCAGCACGACCGGGGCAATCAGGGCCGGGGTGGCCGCGTCCGAGCAGGTAACCCCGACGTCTGGAGAAGCCCGTGCCCCGCGCTCTGCGCACGTCCATCCTCGCCCTCGCGCTCGCCGCCGTGCTCGCCGCCTGCGCAGGCGGTTCCAGCTCCCCGGCCGCAGACGGCCCGGCCGCGGGCTCACCGACAGTCGGCGCGTCACCCGGAGGCGGGGCGGCGGCGAGCCCGCTGGACTTCACCGCCGAGACCGTTTCCGGCAGCCGCCTCGACGCCGCGACGCTGGCCGGTAAGCCGACGGTGCTGTGGTTCTGGGCGCCCTGGTGCACCGTCTGCCGCGCGGAGGGCCCGGACGTCGCGGCCGTCGCGAAGGAGCTCGGGGGCGACGTGCAGATCGTCGGCGTGGCTGGGCGAGGCGAGGTGCCGGCGATGCGGGATTTCGTGAGCGACACCGGCACCGGGCAGATCACCCACCTCGTCGACGCCGACGGCTCGCTCTGGGCCAAGTTCGGCGTCGTCAGCCAGCCGGCGTTCGCCTTCGTCGCAAAGGACGGCAGCGTGCGGATGTTCCAGGGCTCGCTCGGCGAGCAGGACCTGCGCTCGCAGGCCGAGGAGCTGGCCTCGGCGTGAGTCCGGGCCGGCGCGGGCGAGCAGCAGCGGCTGCCACGGCGGTCGGCCTGGCGCTCGTCGCATGCGGCACGAGCCCGACCGCTCCGCTGGCCGACGTTCCCGCGGGAACGTCGGCGTCCGCGACGTCCACCTCGACCTCGGTCGTCCTGGCTCCGGTCGAACAGGGTCCGGCCGAGGACGTCCCGTCGGCGCTCGACAGCTACTACGCGGACGGGTTGCCCGCGCCGGTCGTCGACACCGACCGCATCCGCGACGGCGGACCGCCGCCCGACGGCATCCCGCCGATCGACGCGCCGCGCTTCGACGCCGTGCCGGACGCCGGCTGGCTCAGCGACGACGAGGCGGTGCTGGCGCTGGATGTCGACGGCGAGCACCGGGCCTATCCGGTCGCGATCATGACCTGGCACGAGATCGTCAACGACACCGTGGGCGGGGTGCCGGTCGCGGTCACGTACTGCCCGCTGTGCAACAGCGCGCTCGCCTTCGACCGGCGGGTCGGCGAGCGGCTGATGAGTTTCGGCACGTCCGGCCGGCTCTACCTGTCGGCGCTGGTCATGTACGACCGGCAGACCCGCTCGCTGTGGTCGCAGGTCGAGGGCCGGGCGCTCGCCGGGCTCCTCGCCGGCACGACGCTGCGGCAGCTGCCAGTGCAGACCGTGCGCTGGGCGAGCTGGCGCGACGCCCACCCGGACGGCCACGTGCTGTCCCGCGACACGGGGGTGGAGCGGGACTACGGCCGCAACCCCTACGTCGGCTACGACGCCGCGGGCAACGCGCCCTTCGCGCTCGACCAGGACGCCGACCCGCGGCTGCCGCCGAAGGAACGGGTCGTCGCCTTCCCCGACGCCGTGGGTGCCGCGCCGGCAGCCGGCTCCGGCGCGACCGGCCCGCGCGCCCTCGATGACCCCACCGCGGTGCGCCTCACGACGCTGGCGCGTGAGGGGGTGCTCGAGCTCGAGATCGCCGGGGAGCCCGTGGTGCTGCTCGCCGCGCCGGGCCTGGCCTCCTCGCTCGACGACGCGCGTGTGGCAGATGGTCGGTCGATCGCCGCGACCGGAGCCTTCTCGCCGGTGCTCGACGGCCGGCGGCTGCAGCTGCGCCGCGACGGCGACGCCTTTCTCGACGACGCCACCGGCAGCCGCTTCGACGTGCTCGGCCGGGGGCTGTCCGGGCCGCTGCGCGGACGGCAGCTGTCACCGGTGGTACACGTCGACACCTTCTGGTTCGCCTGGGCGGCCTTCCAGCCGGGCACCCGCCTGATCAGCTGACGATCCACCCGAGCCGTCCGCCTTCCCCAGGGCTGCGTCGCTCCGACACGCCGAAAACGTGACCGGAGCCTGGGGAAGTAGGCGAAGAGGGCGCGGGGAAGTGACCGGAGCCTGGGGAAGCTGGCGCGGCGGGCCCGGGGAAGCTAGGAGAACAGCGCGCTGTAGCCGTTGAGAGCCGGCTGCCCGCCGAGGTGGGCGTAGAGCACGGTGGCGTCGGGTGCGATCTCGCCCGAGCCGACCAGCTCGATCGTCGCCGCCATCGACTTCCCCTCGTAGACCGGATCGGTGATCATCCCCTCGGTGCGCGCCGCAATCCGCATCGCCGCGAGCGTCGCGTCGCCCGGGAGGCCGTAGGTGCCGGCGTGGAAGCGCTCGTCGAGCTCGACGTCGTCGGCCGTCAGCTCGCGCCGCACGCCGATGGCCTGCGCCGTGCGCTGCGCGATCCGCAGCACCTGCGCGGGTGTCTCGTCCGGCTCGGCCGAGGCGTCGATGCCGAGCACCCGCCGGGGTCGCGCGCCGTCCTGCTCGAGCTGAGCGAAGCCGGCCACCATCCCGGCCTGCGTCGAGCCGGTGACCGCGCAGACGACGATCGTGTCGAAGAAGATGCCGAGCTCGGCCTCCTGCGCGGCGAGCTCGTGCGCCCAGCGGGCGAAGCCGTGCCCGCCGAGCGGATGGTCCGACGCCCCCGCCGGGATCGCGTAGGGCTTGCCCCCGCGGGCGACGACGTCCTCGAGCGCCTGCTCCCAGCTCTGCTTCACCCCGATGCCGAAGCCGGCCTGCACCAGCCGGACGTCGGCCCCGGCAAGGCGGCTGAGCAGGATGTTGCCGACCTTGTCGTAGACCGGGTCCGCCCAGTCGACCCAGCTCTCCTGCACGAGCACGCAGGCCAGGCCCAGGTGCGCGGCGACGGCGGCGACCTGGCGGGTGTGGTTGCTCTGCACCCCGCCGATCGACACGAGCGTGTCGCAGCCCTGCGCCAGCGCGTCGGCGACGAGGTACTCGAGCTTGCGGGTCTTGTTGCCGCCGTAGGCGATGCCGCTGTTGCAGTCCTCGCGTTTGGCCCACACCGCCGCTCCGCCGAGGTGCGCGGTGAGCCGGTCAAGCCGGTGCACGGGCGAGGGCCCGAACAGCAGCGGACGGCGGGGAAAGTCGGCCAGCGTCGTCACGGTCATCTCCCGATGATGTCGGGCGAGCTCTTCGGCCCACTCCAGCACCCCTTCCCGGGTCACGGTGGGCGGGGGCGTCCGGCGCCCCCTACCCCGGTGATCGACAGAAGCATCCGTCGCGTTCGGGCGTGGAGAACGCACGGATCCTTCTGACGATCTTCTCGCCCCAGCAGGGGGGCGTGCTCAGCGCTCGACGGTCTCGGCGGCGGTCTTGGTCTCGGCGGTGCGGCGGCGCAGCAGCGCGACGAGCGCCACCGCGATCAGTGCTGCGGCGAGCACCAGCAGCGTCGTCGTGCCGAGCCCGGCGACCGCGCGGGACAGCGACGACTGAAGCTTGATCGCGGCGTCGACCACCGGGTCGTCGACCCGCTCGCCGCCGAGCACGCGCAGCTCGAACCAGCCGTACCATGCGACATACACGCCAGAGGCGAGCACCAGCAGGCCGCTGACCCGCTCGAGCACCGACCCGACGCGCCGCAGCGTGCGTACCGCCGAGGCGCCGGCCGAGGCCGCCACCACCGCGAGCACGGCGATGACGGTGCCCATCCCGAGCGCGTAGGCCACGAACGTCGCGACGACGCCGACGACCCCCGAGCTCGACAGCGACACCGACGTCGCGGCCAGGAACGGCCCGATCGTGCATGACAGCGACGCGAGGGCGAAGGCGACGCCGTAGCCGACCTGCGAGCCGAAGCCGGCGGTCGGCGCCGAGCCGCGGCCGGACAGGCCCCGCACGACAAGGTGACCGCCGAGCAACAGGTAGATCCCGACCGCGACCAGCGCGATGCCCACGACGAGGGTGACGACGGGCAGGTAGCGCTCCACCGACAGCCGCAGCGGCGCGACCAGCACCCCGAAGATGCCGAAGACGGCCACGAAGCCTAGCGTCATCCCCGCCGCGAGCCGCAGCCCGCGCACGACCGCGCTCGAGCGGCCGGCCGGCCGCTCGCTCTCCCCGGCCACGATCAGCGCCAGGTAGGCCGGCAGCAGGGCGAAGCCGCAGGGGTTGAACGCGGCCACCGCGCCCGCGACCAGCGCCAGGGCGAGCACGCCCTCCATCCGACCTCCTCGGTGCCGCGTCTCCTGGGTCAGAACGCGGTTGGCGTCGGGCTGATTGCTCCCTACGGTCGTGCCATGCGCTGGCCATGGTCCCGGAGCGGCGGTCGGCCGTCGCCCTCGTACGTGCCGCCCCCGGTCCTCCCCATGGATGACCGGCCGGTGCCCTGGTACGTCCTCCCGGGCCCCGCCCCCGCCACCCGATTCACAGGCGTGACGCGCGAGGAAGGCCAGTCGTACGGGGGGCTCTACGAGGTGCGGACGACCGACGGCGTCTGGGTTCGGCTGCACGACATGTCATTCATGGACATGACCTTCGAGCCCGCCTCGCCACCGTCGCTGAGGCTGCGCTTCGTCTACGACGACCCGCAGTACACGCCCGAGGGCGCTGTAGCCACCCCGATGGCGGTCTTCACATTCGGGAACGCTGTCGTTCTCGGGCAGGAGGACGAACGACCCGAACCCGGTACGCCGGCGGATTGGCTTCGACAGGTGGAGGAGTTCAGCTACGACGAGACGACGGCCTGCTTCGGGCTGTACACCTTCACGACGAGCCTGGTCTTCACGGCATCGACGTGCACGCTGACGCTCGAGCCGCTGCCGACGTAGGTCGCCGGCGCAAGCCCTCGGGCATGGCCAGCACGGTGACCCGCCGGCGCGGCATCGGGGACCGGACGCCCCGAAGACGCTGTAGGTACGCGTCTCACGTGTTGTTACGCTGCGTCGTGACGAAGATCATTACCCAACGCGAGCCGCGCAACGACAACGCCAAGGTGATCGAGGCGGTGACGGCCGACGAGACTCTCGTCGTCACGCGCAACGGCGAGCCCGTGGCGCAGCTCAGCCCCGTTCACTCGGGTCGGCGTTCCTTCATCGCTCGCGCGGACGTCGCCGCGTTGGCCGGTCCCGCCGTGCGGATCGACCCACGCGAAACGGCGAGGACCCGCGAGGGCTCGAGCAGCTGCTGACCGTGGTCGAGATCTGACCGGACCATCGTCCTTGCGCCCTCGTTCAGGATGCCGCTCTCGCCCGGTGGCCAGCCGCCTGGTCACCGGGCTCCGGGTGCCCGACCGTGGAAATGTCGAACCGGGTGCATGATCGTCCTAAACATCGGTGCATTCCCACCCCTGCTGAGCGACCGATCTCTCTGACGATCACCAGGAGGGGCTTGCGCGGCGGGACCGGGTCCCGGGTCGCACCCGTCTGAACGCCGCGGCGGCGCGCACGAGACACCTCGGCCGTCGATCCACGCGAGCGCCGCCGCGACGGTCGGCACCTGCGGCAGCGCCCGGTCACCGGAGGCCACCCGCGGCCGGTCCAGCACCACGACGGGCGTGCCGGCCTCGCGCGCCGCGTCGAGCTTGGCGGCCGAGCCGCCCGAGTCGCGGGTCACGAGCACGTCGATGCGCTCGCGATGCAGCAGCTCTCGCTCACCCTCGACGGTGAACGGGCCGCGGGCGAGCAGCACCCGCCACGGCGCCGGCAGCGGCTCCGCGACCGGCTCCACGCAGCGCAGCAGCACCGGCAGCCGCGCGCAGCCGTCGGCCGCCAAAAAGGCAGGCAGCCCACCGTGCCCGGTGGTCAGCAGCGGCCGAGAGCCGAGGGCTGGCAGCACGGCCGCGGCCGCGGCGGCGTCGGGCACCCGGTGCCAGCGGTCACCGACCTGCGGCGTCCAGCCGGGCCGCGCGAGGCGTAACGCGGGCACCTGAGCACGGGCGGCCGCCTGCGCGGCGGCACCGGTGATGCGGGTGGCATAGGGGTGCGTGGCGTCGACCAGCAGCGCCGGGTGGTGCGCGCGCAGCCAGGCCACCAGCCCGTCGACGCCGCCGAAGCCGCCCGAGCGCACCGGGCCGGCGAGCGGCAGCGGCTCCTGGACGCGACCGGCCAGCGACGTCACCACCTGCAGCCCCGGTCGTCCGTCCAGCGCCGCGGCGAGCTCGCGACCCTCGGTGGTGCCCCCCAGCACGAGGACGGTGGTGGTCACGGCCGACGGCGGCGCAGCAGCGTCACGTCCATCACCCAGCCGTGCCGCTCCAGGGCTGCCGCGCGCTGGCGGCGGATCTCGCCCGCGACCTCGCCGGCCCGCCCGTGAACGAGCAGCTCGTCGGGCGTGCTCACGTAGGCGCCCCAGAAGACCTCGTCGTCGGCGTCAGCAGCATCGAGCGCGGCGCTGTGCGGGTCGAGCAGCACCGCGACGTCGTCGACGCCGTCCGGGAGCCCGTCGCCGGCCACCCGGCGGCCGGTGGTGAGGAGCACCGGCCGGCCGACCCGGTTCAGGCTCGTCGCGTGCCGGGCGGCGAGGGCCGAGACGCTGCTGATGCCGGCGACGACCTCCACCTCGAACGCGACGGCGCCGCGCTCACGGACCTGCGTCAGCGCGCCGAGGGTGCTGTCGTAGAGCGACGGGTCGCCCCACACCAGAAAGGCGCCGGTCTCGTCGGCGCCGAGCTCGTCGGCCAGCAACCTCTCGTAGGCGTCGGCGCGGCGGCTGCGCCAGTCGTCGACCGCCTCGACGTAGGCGCTCGACTGCCGGTCGCGCGGTGGGTCGGGCGTCTGCACCCACCGGTAGCTGCCGGCGGGCACGTGCTCGGCGACGATCCGGCGGCGCAGCGCGACCAGGCTCGCCGCGACGGGACCCTTGTCGACGACGAAAAAGGCGTCGACGCGCTGCAGCGCGCGCACCGCCTGCAGCGTCAGGTGCTCGGGGTCGCCCGCGCCGATGCCGATGACCAGGACGGTGCGCACGGGTGGCAGTCTGCCCGGCTCAGGGGGCGCCGGGCGGGACGAACGGCAGCCCGGGCGGCGCGCCGTGCTCCAGCAGCGCGTGCACCGCGGCGGTGTCGAGGTGGTTGGCAACCAGGTCGCCGAGCGCGTCGAGCCGGGCCTGCCGGGCGTCCTCGAAGCTGCCGGTGCCGGGCACCCACCGCCGGCCGGTGGCGGCGGCGACCTCGGCCAGCAGCGTCCGACGGAAGCCGTCGCTCTCCAGCGCCCCGTGCCAGACGGTGCCCCACACGGCGCCGACGCGACACCCCTCCGCCGGCGCGAACACCGGCTCCCCGCCCTCGACGGTGATCACGCCATGGTGGATCTCGTAGGCCGTGCTCACCGGGTGCCCCCGGTAGCTGCCGCGCGGGCGGGCCAGCACCTTGTCGGGACGGAAGGCGGTGTGCACGGGCAGCAGCGCGAGCCCCTCGACCCGGCCGCGGCCGGACTCGACGTCGTCGTCCAGGGCGCGGCCGAGCATCTGGTAGCCGCCGCAGATGCCGAGCACCGGCCGGCCCGAGGCGGCCCGTGCCTCGAGCACCGCGGCGAGCCCTCGCGCCCGCGCCCACGCCAGGTCGGCGACGGTCGCGCGGGTGCCCGGGACCACGACGAGGTCGGCGTCGGCGAGCTCCTCGGGTGTCGTGGCGAAGCGCACGAGCACGCCGGGCTCGGCGCGCAGCGCGTCGATGTCGGTCCAGTTCGACAGCCGGGGCAGCCGCAGCACCGACACCCGCAGGACGTCCTGGCCGAGGGGCGGCAGGGCCTGCACCGGCGCGCTCAGCCCGAGCGAGTCCTCGACGTCGAGCTCGAGCCCCTCGGTCCACGGCAGCACGCCGTACGTGCGCCGGCCGGTCAGCCGGGCCAGCATCTGCAGGCCGGGCTCGAGCAGCCGCACGTCGCCACGGAACTTGTTGATGACGAAGCCGCTCACGAGCCGCTGGTCCTCGGGCGAGAGCAGGGCCAGCGTGCCGAACAGGGCGGCAAAAACCCCGCCGGGGTTGATGTCGCCGACGACCAGCACGGGCAGGTCGTCGGCGCGGGCGAGCCCGAGGTTCGCGATGTCGGTCGCCCGCAGGTTGATCTCGGCCGGTGAGCCGGCGCCCTCGCAGATCACGACGTCGTGGCGCCGGCGCAGGTCGGCCAGCGACTCCAGCGCGATCTCGAGCAGCTGCGCCTTGTGGTGGCGGTAGGACAGCGCCGAGACCTCGGCCCAGGGCCGGCCGAGCACGACGACCTGTGAGCTCTGGTCGCCACCCGGCTTGAGCAGCACCGGGTTCATCGCCGCCTCCGGCTCCAGACCGGCGGCCGCGGCCTGCATCGCCTGGGCACGGCCGATCTCGGCGCCGTCGCGGGTCACCGTCGAGTTCAGGGACATGTTCTGCGCCTTGAACGGCGCCACCGAGACGCCCTCGCGGGCGAGCCACCGGCACAGCCCCGCGGTGACGACGGTTTTGCCCGCGTCCGAGGTCGTCCCGGCGACCAGCAGCGCCCCGCTCACCGGCGCGCGTGCGCAGGGGCGACGGTGGGCGCCGCGCGCACGGCGACAACCTCCCCGATCACGATGACCGAGGGGTTGCGCAACCCAGCGGCGTCGCGCGGGGCGTCGACGAGGGTGCTGACCACTGTGCACTCGGTCGGCAGCGAGCCGTCCTGGATCACCGCGACCGGCGTGCCCGGCGCCCGGCCGTGCGCCACCAGGGCCCCGCAGACCGCGGATAGGCGTCCCACGCCCATGAGCAGCACCAGCGTGCCGCCGAGCGCGGCGAGCGCCGCCCAGTCGACGCTCGAGCGCGGGTCGTCCGGCGCCACGTGGGCGCTCACGACGGTGAACGACTGGGTGACGCCGCGGGCGGTCACCGGCACCCCGGCGAGCGCCGGGACGGCGAGCGCGCTGCTGAGGCCGGGCACCACCTCGACGTCGACGCCGGCCGACAGGCACGCCTGCACCTCCTCCATGCCGCGGGCGAACACGTGCACGTCGCCGCCCTTGAGCCGAACGACGCGCTGCCCGGCGCGAGCGCGCGCGATCAGCAGCGCCTCGATGTCGCGCTGGTCCCACGACGTCGCACCGGGCGTCTTGGCGACCTCGATCGTCTCCGCGGACAGCTCGAGCCTCGGGGCGAGCCGGTCGGTGACGACGACGTCGGCCTCGGCGAGCAGCCGGCGGCCACGCACGGTCAGCAAATCAGGAGCACCCGGACCGCCGCCGACCAGGGCCACGCTGCCGACGCCCGGCCGGACCCGTCGCACGGGCAGCACCCCGGCGTCGAGCTGCAGGGCCACCGCGTCGCGCAGGGCGACCGCGCGGCGCGGGTCGCCGCCGGCGGTGACGGACACGGTGACGTCGCCGCTGCGGGTGACCGCCGGCATCCAGGCGTCGGAGCGCTCGTGGTCGTCGCTGCGCACGCACCAGACCTGACGGGCGGCGCAGGCCGCGGCCACCTCCTCGTCGCCCGTCCCCGTCGCGGCCACCACCAGCCAGGCGCCCTGCACGTCCGACGGTGCGAACGGGCGCTGCTGCCAGGTTCCCGGCGCGCCGGCCGGCGCCGCCAGCGCGACGCCGTGCACGTCGGCGCCCGACTCGGCGAGCGCGCGGGCCCGGCGCAGACCCACCGGTCCGGCGCCGACCACCAGGACGCGCTTGCCCCGCAGGTCCAGGTGCACGGGGGTCATGCGGCCTCGCCGCGGCCTGGCACGCTGGTCGGGTGGAGCACAGCGACGACGCGTCGGCGCAGCGGTGCCGCGACGCGCTGGCGGCCGGCGCGCAGGCCGGGCCGTACTTCGCGGTCGAGCCTGCCGACACCGGTCAGCTCGACTGGCGACCGCTGCGCGAGCTGCTTGTCGACGCGACGCTCGACGAGCGCGTCGGGACGGCGCAGGCGTTCCTGCAGCGGCTGACCGGCGGCGAGGTGGAGCGCCGCGCCTGCGCCTCCATCGACGCGCTGGGTGTGGCGGCGCGGCTGGTGTCGCCCCCGCTCGCCGCCGCGGTGCTGGCCGGCGTCGTGCCGGGGCTGGACCTGGACCGGGTGAGCTGGCGAGCGGTCGAGGGCGGACCGCTGCCGCTGGCGTACGAGCTCTCGGCCGGCCGGGACGTCGACAGCGCACAGGCAGCGGCAGAGGCACTGGTCGAGCTGATCCTGCACCCGGTCGTGTCGCCGCTGCTCGACCGCTACCGCGAGCACTTCCAGCTCTCGCCCCAGGTGCTGCAGGGCAACGTCGTCTCGGCGCTCGCCGGAGCAGCCGGCATGCTGCTGCGGGCCGGCCTGGCGCTTCGCCTCGACCCGGTGGCGGTCGTGCAGGCCCTGCTGGAACGGGGTCCGCTCGCGGGCAGCGGCCGCTACGAACGGCCCTTCACCGGCGTCGACCGGCAGTTCTTCGTGCGGAACAGCTGCTGCCTGTACTACCGGGTGCCGGGCGGTGGCACCTGCGGCGACTGCGTGCTCGTTCCTGAGGCGGCCCGCCGACAGGGCTGGCGCGCCGAGCTCGAGCGGCAGCCCTGACCGCTCATCCCGGGACAGGAGCGCGTCGGCGTACATCGGCGACCGGCCGCGCGGGCTGCAGCAGGCGCTCGGCCAACGGGGCGAAGACCACGCCGATCGCCGTCCAGAGCAGCAGCTGCGCGCCGATCGAGGAGAGCCGGAACTCGGCGAGCAGGTCGGCCGGGAACCCGGGGAAGACGATCTGTCCGCGGGGATCGCGCAGCGGTGGCGGCGTCTCCGTCGCCAGGTCGCCGTAGAGCTGGGGGTTGTTGCCCAACTCGCCGGTCGAGGGCAGCAGCGCCATGACGACGCCGATCGCGACGACGAAGCCGCCGGCCGCCAGCAGGGTGGCGGTCCAGCTGCCGACGCGCGGGCGCAGCCGCTGACCGAGCGCCACCGCGGCGAACAGGAGCAGCAACGAGAAGGCGACCATCAGGAGGTAGCACGTGCCCCGCTGCTGGATCGTGTCCTCGTGCCCGATGGCCGGGGGGTTCGCCGGGTATTTGAGGAAAGGGACCAGGGAGAAGCCGACGAAGCCCGCGCCGGCGACGAGCAGGGCCGTCGTGCGGGGCCGCAGCAGGCCCACCCGCCCCTGGCAGATGGCGAAGCCGACGGCGACGAGCACCCCCATCGCGACGCCAAAGGCGACGGACGCAAGGCCCAGGCCGACGTCCGCCTGCACGGTGCGGCTGACGATCTCGGGGGCCTGTTCGCTGACGGTGGACCCGGCCGCGACGTCGAGCGCGCGCTGGGCGGCGTCGCGGGCGCCCTCGTAGGCGATCGCGTCCGAGATCCGCGGCTCGACGAAGACCCGGGCGAAGACGAACGCGAGGACGCCGCCGACCAGGCCGGCGAGCACACCGCGCAGGGCCAGCCGTGTCAGCACGGGCTGCATGGCCGTCTACCGCGTCAGTGGCAGGGGAAACCGAGGAAGTGCCGGCCGTCGTGCACCAGCTCGTGCACCGCCACCGTGCTGCCGAAGATCGACGTCATGCCCTCGTCGACGCCGACGAGGTAGTAGACGAACAGGGCCAGCACGGCCAGCAGCACCAGCTGCAGGGCGCGCGGGACGGACACCACGATCGGCGTAGCGGTGACGGTGGGTACGGCGATGGTGCTCACAGGGGCCTCCTTCGGGGATGTCGCGTCCCCATGCGCGGGCTGCTTCTGCAAGGCAGTGTCTGACTCACCCGCCGAGGTACCGGCGAGCTCACAGTGGCGCGACCGTCCCGGACTCGCACCGGGTTCCAGCCTTGCAGTGCGCGGCGGACGGTACGCCCGCGCGGGGCGGCCGTCAACGCGCTGGTGGCGTTCCGCCCGCTCCTGCTCGACGGCGCGTGCCGCCGGTGGGGTGATGGTCGTGATCGTGATCGTGGCCAGGCTCGTGGTCGTGCGCCCCGTGGCTATGCCGGTGCGACCCGTGGTCGTGCGTCGGGTCGTCGGGGTGGTCGTGCGGCGTCTGCGGACGGCCGACCTTGTCGGCGAACCCCGGCAGCGCGACGCGGTAGGCGCAGGTGTCGCAGTTCATCCGCAGGTCGCCGCCGCCGATCTCGGTGTACCGCTCGAGCACCACGCCGGCGAGCGCGTCGCCCGGGCCGATCAGCCCCGCGGTGCGCACGAGAACGTCCGGGTGCTCGTCGGCCCACGCCGACGCCTGGGCGACCACCCGGTCCGGGAGCACCCCGGCGAACAAGAACCACGGCAGCACGACGACCCGCGCGTATCCCAGCCGACGGGCGCGCTCGAGCCCCTGCGCCACGGTCGGTTCGGCCAGCGAGACAAAGGCCGTCTCGACCGTCTCGATCTCCCGGCCCTCCTGCAGCAGCCGCGCGGTCTTCGCGACCTCGGCGTTCGCGTCGGGATCGCTCGCCCCCCGCCCGACGAGCACGACGGCCGTGTCGGGCCAGCTCGCGCGGGGCGCCACCTCGGCCAGGCGCTGCTCGGCGACGGCCAGCAGGTCGGGGTGCGGGCCGAGCGGCCGGCCGTAGCGGAACTCGAGGCCCGGGTGGCGCAGCTTCTCGCGCGCGAGCGCGGCCGGGATGTCGCCCTTGCTGTGGCCGGCGGCGACGAGCACCAGCGGGACGACGTCGACGCTGCGGTGGCCGGCGTCGACCAGCTCGCGCACGACGTCCTGGATCGGCGGCGGCGACAGCTCGAGGAAGCCGCCGCGGACGTCCGCGGCCGGGAGCCGGTGACGCACCCGGTCGACGAGCGCGCCGAACTCGGCGCACCCCGCCGCGCTGCGGGTGCCGTGGCCGATGACGAGCAGGGCGGGTCTCATGCGTCCTCCGGGAGGTAGAGCAGGGCGTTGACGGCGGCGGCGGCGACGGCCGAGCCGCCCTTCTCGCTGCGGTTGGACACCGCGGGCAGGCCGCTCGCCCGCAGCGCCGCCTTGCTCTCGACCGCGCCGACGAACCCGACGGGCAGGCCGACGACGAGCGCCGGCTGCACGTCCCGCGCGATGAGCTCGACGAGCGCGGTCGGGGCGCAGCCGACGACCCATACGGCGCCCGGGCCGACCTCGGTAAAGGCGAGCCGCACCGCCGCCGCCGAGCGGGTGAGTCCCTCGACCGCGACGGCCTGGCCGATGCGGCACAGCGCGCGCGTCGCCGTGATGCCGGCGGCCACCATCTCGACGTCGGTGACGACGGGCGCCCCGGCGGACAGGGCCGCCCGACCGCGTTCGAGCGCCGGCTCGGAGAGCACCAGGTCGCCGGCGTAGGACAGGTCGGCGCTGGCGTGCACGACCCGCTCGGTGACGGCCCGCGACAGCGGCGGTAGCTGGGTGAGGTCGAGCCGGCGCCGCAGGATCGCGTACGACTCCTGCTCGATCGGGTGCACGGCGCGGCTCACGACTGCTCCCACCGGTAGCCGCGCGGGGTGACGAAGCGGCCGGCGACGACGGTGCTCTGCGACGAGCCGACGGTCACGCAGGACAGCATCGTCACGCCGGCGGGGTCCAGTGCTCCCAGCGTGGTGAGCTGCACGGTCTCGGCGGGCCGGCTCGCGTCCGTGACCACCCCGACCGGGGTGCCGGCGGGCCGGTGCTCCCGCAGCAGCTCGAGAGCCCGGGGCAGCTGCCAGTCACGGCCGCGGCTGCGCGGGTTGTAGAAGGTGACGACGAGGTCGGCCTGCGCGACCGCCCGTACCCGCGCCTCGATCGCCGGCCATGGGGTGTGCAGGTCGGACAGGCTGATGCTCGCGTGGTCGTGGCCGAGGGGCGCGCCGAGCAGGTTCGACGCGGCCAGCGCGGCCGTCACGCCCGGCACCCCGACGACGTCGATGTCGCTGCCCGCCGCCAGCAGCGCCGGGCTCGCCATCGCGTAGACGCCGGCGTCGCCGGAGCCGAGCAGCGCCACCGCGTGCCCGGCCTGCGCCTGGGCGACAGCGCTGTCGGCCCGATGCTGCTCGGCGCCCAGGGCGGTGACGAGCAGCCGGGTGCCGGGGCGGGCGAGGTCGCGCACCTGCTCGACGTACTGGTCGAGCCCCACCCACACCGACGCCCGGCGCAGCTCGGTGCGGGCCCGCGGCGTCAGCAGGTCGCGGGCCCCGGGGCCGAGGCCGACGAGGGCGAGCCGGCCGCGGGGGCGGCGGCGGGCGAGCGCGCACGTCGCCATCGCCGAGCGCTGCTTGCCGACGACCAGCTCGCCGCCGCCGGCGAGCAGCGCCGCGGCCTCGGCGACGCTCGGCGTGCCGACCGCGCGGGCGACGACCTCGCTGGGGTGCGGCACGTCGACCTCGGCGAGCCGGTCGACCGGCAGCAGCGTCAGCGGCCAGCCCCGCTCGCGGCACGCCTCGAGCAGCCCGGCCTCGTCGGCCTTGACGTCGGCGGTCGCGGCCTCGGCGACGCTCGCCGCGCTGAGCCCGGCGGCGGCCAGGGCGCCGTCGACGAGGTTGAGCACCTCGGCGCAGGTGACCCCGCGCGAGGCGCCGAGGCCCAGTACGAGCGAGGGCGGTCGCAGCACCGCCGTCAGCGGATCGGGCGGCTCGACGCGGTCGGTCACCCGCAGCACGTGCTGCCCCTGCTCGCCGACGGGCAGCGGCGGCAGCGGCCAGGTGACGTCGGCCCGCAGCTGCACGTCGGTGCCGTCGAGCATGGCCCGACCGACCGCTGCGACGGCGCCCTCGACCGGCCAGCCGAGCGTGTCGAGGCCCGGCAGGTCGACGGCGTCGCTGGCCGTGGTGACGATCGGCTCGGCGCCCAGCACGTCGGCGACCCAGCACGCGTGCTCGTTCGCCCGGCCGGCGTGCCCGCCCACGAGCGCCACGGCGTAGCGGCACGCCTCGTCGACGACGACGACACCGGGGTCGGTGCGCTTGTCCGACAGCAGTGGCGCCAGCAGGCGCACCGTCGCGCCGGTGGCGAGGAAGCAGACGAGCACGTCGCACTCGCTGAACGCCCTCGACAGCTCGGACACGGGATGCTCGACCAGCGCGCCCGCCGGACCCGGTCCGGCCGCGCGCAGCCGCGCGGCGGCGGCGCGGCCAGCGGCGCTGATGGTCACCAGGCCGATCACCGCAGGCCGCCCAGGCGGGTCACCACAGCACGCCTCACGGCCGTTCGCCCCAGACGAGCAGCACCGGGTTCGCCGCGACCAGCCCGGTGGCGTCGCCCAGCGCGCGCAGCCGGCTGGCCTGCAGCAGCACGCCGTCGACGGCGTAGGGCGCGAGGGCGGCGCGCACCGGGCCGAGCCGTTCGAGTGTCGCGAGGGCCACCACGACGGTGCGCGGACCGCGGGCGCGACAGGCTGCGGCGATCGCCGCGACGTCGTTGCCGCCCCCGCCGACGAAGACCGCGTCCGGGTCGGGCAGCCCCTCGAGCGCCTGCGGCGCACGGCCGTGCACGATCTGCACGTCGACGCCGAACGCCGCGACGTTCGCGCGCAGGTGGGCGGTGTCGCCCTGCTCGACCGCGACGACCGCCGCGCCGAGACGCGCGCACTCGACCGCGACCGCGCCGCTGCCGGCGCCGACGTCCCACACCGTCTCGCCGAGGCGTGGGCCGAGCCGGGCCAGCGCGACGGCGCGCACCTCGGACTTGGTGAGCATCCCGTCGCGGTGCGCAAAGGTGCTCTCGGGCAGCGCCCAGCCGGTCGGTGCGGACCAGCCGGCGAGCCAGCCCTTGTCGCCGACCGCGCGCCCGGGGTCGACCGCCAGCACGACGTTGAGGTCGTCGATCGGGCCGTCGTCCGCGCCGTCGAGCCAGCGGGTGCGCTCGCCGGGCAGACCGAGCCGCTCGGCGACGAACAGGCGCCGGCCCGAGCCCTGCAACGCGCTCGCGAGCTGCGCGGCGTCCCGGCCGTCCGAAGTGAGCACCGCGACCTTGGGGTGCGCCCGGCAGGCGGCGAGGGCCGGGGCGAGCTCGCGGCCGTGCGCCGACACGACGACCGCGTCGTCCCACGGCAGGCCGGCCCGGGCGAAGGCGAGCGCGACGCTCGAGACGCCGGGCAGCACCTCGACCTCGGCGTCCGGCAACCGGCTGCGGACCAGCCTCAGCACGCCGAACAGACCGGGGTCGCCGGAGGCGAGCACCACCGCGTCGCCCGCGCACTCCTGCAGCACGGCGAGCGCGGACGCGGTGTCGCGTCCGAGCTCGGCGGTCGGCACCCCGCCCGGCAGCGGGACCGCCTGCAGCTGCCGCCGGCCGCCCACCACCAGCGCCGCCGACGCCAGCCGCTCCTGCGCCGGCGACGACAGCAGGCTGCCGTCCAGGCCGAGCACCGTGATCACGAGCGACGGTCCGCGCGCAGCGCCCGGTCGCGCTCCTTGAGCGCGGCCCGGCGCTGCGGGTCCTCGACCCGTCGGTGCTCGTGGAAGTGCCCCGGGTCGTAGAGGTGCGAGCGGGTGCCCTCGGCCGCGAGCGCCGGTCCGACGAGCACCATCGTCTGCTTGTAGAGCTTGTGGCGGCGCACGGTGTCCGCGAGCTCGCCGAGCCGGCACCGCACGACAAGCTCGTCCGGCCAGGTGGCGGCGTAGGCGATGACGCAGGGCGTCTGCTCGTCGTACGTGCCGGCCGACAGCAGCTCGTCCTGCAGCTGCTTGGCCCGCGCGGCCGACAGGAACAGCGCCATCGTGGTGCCGTGCGCGGCAAAGGCGCGGACGCTCTCGCCGGCCGGCATCGGCGTCTTGCCGCCCTCCAGCCGGGTGAGCACGACCGACTGCGCGACCTCGGGGACGGTCAGCTCGCGTTGCACGAGCGCCGCGACGGCGGTGAAGCTGCTGACCCCGGGGATCACCTCGACCGCTAGGCCGAGGCGCTCGCACAGCTCGGCCTGCTCCTGGGTGCCTCCCCACAGCGCCGGGTCGCCGGAGTGGATGCGGGCCACGAGCAGGTCCTCGGCGGCCGCCCGCTCGTACAGGTGCGTGATGCCCTCCATCGAGTGCTCGGCCGAGTTCACGACCAGCGCGTCCGCCCGTCGGTGCTGCAGCACGTCCTCGTGCACGAGCGAGGCCGCCCAGATGACGATGTCGGCCTCGCCGATGCGCTGCGCGCCGCGCAGCGTCAGCAGGTCGGCGGCGCCGGGACCGGCCCCGATGAAGCTCACCCGGCCGGTCACAGCTTGCCGCCGCGACGGGTGCGGGTCGAGGGCACCAGCACCGTCGAGAGGTAGGGAGCCTCGGCCGGCGCGTCGGCCAGCGCGCAGATGCGCTCGCCCGCCAGCCCCAGCCCCGCGCCGTAGACCGCCGCGTCGAGCCGGCCGTGCCGCTCGACCGCCTCGCGCGCCGCGGCCAGGTGCCGGCCGCCCTTGTAGGCGACCACCGAGCCGTCGCCGGCGAGCGCCTGCTCGAACGCCGCGAGCCCCGCGGTCAGCGGCGCCAGCGTCAGCGACTCGGTGCCCTCGCAGAGCACCGTGCCCGAGCGGGCGGCCAGCTCCTGCATCGCCGTGATGCCGGGCACCGTCTCGACCCGCACCTCGGGCAGCCGCTCGCGTACGGCGGCCGCGAGGTAGGCGAAGGTGCTGTAGACGTTCGGGTCACCGATCGTCGCGAACGCCGCGGTGCCCGGCCGCCCTTCCAGGTGCTGCGCGCCCAGGTAGTCGGCGATGCGCTCGGCTGCCGCCGTCCAGGCCGCTTGCCGCGCCGCCGTCGCCCCGCCGCGGTCGTCGAGGGTGAACACGAGCCGCTCGACGCGGTCCGCCGGCGCGTACGCCCGCACCGTCGCCTCGGCCCGACCCCGCTCACCGGCGGACAGCACGGGCACGAAGACCCGGTCGGCCGACTGCAGCTCGCGCACGCCCCGGACCGTGACCAGCTCGGGATCACCGGGGCCGACCCCGACGCCGACCAGCCTCACGCGGCGCTCCTGGCCGCCGCGACCAGGCGCGCCGCAAGCGTCGGCACGCCCGCCGGGTGCAGGTGCACGTAGGAGGCGAGCACCCGGCTGCCGGTCGTGAACCCCTCCTCGCTGCCGTCGTCGAACCGCCAGGCCGGCCGCCGACCTGCGCGCGGCTCGACGTCGGTGCGGTGGAACTCGTGGCCGGTCACCGTCGTGCCGGCCGGTGCGGCGAGCGTGTCGGCGGGCGCGGTGACGGTGCGGTAGCCGAGGCGCAGCCGCGTGGTCATGCGCGCCGTCGCCTCGACATGACCGATCATCGCCGCGCCGTCCAGGGCGGTGCACAGCAGCAGCAGGCCGGCGCACTCGGCGTAGACCGGACGGACCGCGACGTGCCGTCGCAGCGCCTCGAGGAGCGGGAGGTTGGCCGCCAGCGGCGCGGCGTAGACCTCGGGAAAGCCCCCCGGAAGCACCACCGCGCACGTACCGGGGGGCAGCTTCTCGTCGTGCAGCGGGTCCAGCGTCACGACGTCGGCGCCGGCGGCGGTCAGCGCCTCGACGGTCTCGGCGTAGGAGAAGGAGAAGGCGGCCCCGCCGGCGAGAGCAACGACCGGGCGGGCGCCGGCGCCGTGGCACACGGGCGGCTGCCACGGCGCACCGGTCAGTGGGAGGGCGCTGCGGGCCAGCACGAGCAGCGCGTCCAGGTCGCACCCGTGTTCCACCAGCGCGGCGAGCCGGGCGACGGCCGCCGTCGCCTCGGGCGCCCGCTCCACGACCGGGACGAGGCCCAGGTGCCGGCTCGGCGCGTGCACGGCGTCGTCGCGGCGCAGCACCCCGAGCACCGGCGTGCTCCCCTCGAGCGCCTCGCGCAGCAGCGCCTCGTGCCGGTCGCTGCCGACCCGGTTCAGCACGACCCCGGCGAGACGCACGGCCGGGTCGAAGGTGGCGAAGCCGTGCACCAGCGCCGCCACCGAGCGGGACTGCGCCGAGGCGTCGACGACGAGCACGACCGGCGCGGCGAGCAGCGCCGCGACGTGCGCGGTCGAGCCCTCGGCGCTCGCTCCCCGGCCGTCGAACAAGCCCATGACGCCCTCGACGACCGCGACGTCGGCGCCGGCCGCGCCGTGCAGAAACAGCCCCGCGACGCGCTCGGCGCCGACCAGGACGGGGTCGAGGTTGCGGCCGGGCCGCCCGGTGGCCAGGGCGTGGTAGCCGGGGTCGATGTAGTCGGGGCCGACCTTGTGCGGCGACACCGCGAGGCCGCGCGCCCGCAGCGCCGCCATCAGCCCGGTGGCGACCGTCGTCTTGCCGCTGCCGGACGACGGTGCGGCGATCACGAGCCGGGGGACGCTCACCACTCGATTCCCCGTTGGCCCTTCTGCCCCGCGTCCATCGGGTGCTTGACCTTGGTGGTCTGCATGACCAGGTCTGCCGCCTCGACCAGCGCCAGGGCGGCGTCGCGACCGGTGATGACGACGTGCTGGGTGCCGGGCCGCTCGCGCAGCACGGCGACGACCTCCTCGACGTCGACCCAGCCCCACGTCATGGGGTAGGTGAACTCATCCAGCACGTAGAAGCCATAGGTCTGCGCCGCCAGGTCGCGCTTGACCTGCTCCCAGCCCTCGCGAGCGTTCGCGGCGTGGTCGTCGTCGCTGCCCTGCTTACGGGTCCAGGACCAGCCCTCGCCCATCTTGTGCCAGGCGACGGTGCCGCCCTCGCCGCTGGCTCCGAGCGTGCGCAGCGCGTGCTCCTCGCCCACCTTCCACTTAGCGCTCTTGACGAACTGGAAGACCCCGATAGGCCAGCCCTGGTTCCAGGCCCGCAGCGCCAGCCCGAACGCGGCCGTCGACTTGCCCTTCATCTCGCCGGTGTGCACCACCAGCAGGGCCCGGTTGCGCCGCTGCCGGGTCGTCAGACCGTCGTCCGGCACACTCGACGGCTGTCCCTGCGGCACGTCAGGCCGCCTTCACGATGCGGGTGAGGGCGTCGGCCGAGAGCTCCTCGAGCCGCAGGCTCACCCCGCCGAGCTGCCGGCCGAGCTGCGCCGACAGGCCGAGCCGCACCGGTCCGCTCTCGCAGTCGACGACGACAAAGGCCGCGTCCGTGCGGCGCAGGTGGGCGGCGGCCAGCTCGGGGTCGGGGCCGCTGGTGCGCCGGCCGTCGGTGACGATCACGACCAGCGCGCGGCGGCTGCGGTCGCGCACCGCCTCGACCCGCAGCACCTCGGCGGCGCGGGCGAGCCCGGCCGACAGCGGGGTGCGCCCACCCGTCGGCAGCTGAACCAGGCGGGCGTGCGCGGCCTCGACGCTGCCGGTGGGCGGCAGCACGAGCTCGGCGCCCGCGCCCCGAAAGCTGATCAGCGCCACCTTGTCGCGCCGCTGGTAGGCGTCGGTGAGCAGGCTCAGCACGGCGCCCTTGACCGCGCTCATCCGCTGCCGCGCGGCCATCGAGCCGGACGCGTCGACGACGAACAGCACCAGGTTGCCCTCGCGCCCCTCACGGACCGCCTCGCGCAGGTCTCCATGACGCACGCGCAGCGGGCCGGGGGCCTCGCGCCCCCGGTCGCGCTGGTGCGGGGCGGCGGCGCGCAGGGTCGCCGTCAGGTGCAGCGACTGCAGCCGGCCGGCCGGCCGGCGCGCCCCGGTCAGCCGGCCCGAGGCGCCCTCGGCGCGCGACCGGCGACCGGCCGCCCCGCCGCGCCGGTTGACCCCCGGCACCGACAGCGCGACGGGGGCGAAGCTCTGGCCGGGTGCGGCGGCGGGCCGCTCGCCGGCGCCGCCCGGCGCGTCGCCCTCGGCGGCCTCGTCACTGTCGTCAGCCGCGCCGGTGGGTGCGCCGCCCCCGGGGCCGCTGCCCGGTCCGGCGCCCGGGTCGTCGCCGTCCGATCCGTCGTCGTCCGGCTTCTCCGGCGGCTGTCCCGGCTCGGCCGGCGGTTGTCCCTGCTCATCCGCCTCCGGCGGCACGGAGTCCAGGGCCTCGTCGAGCCGGTCCTCGTCCAGCCCCGGCGCCTCGAAGGGCGTGCGGCGGCGCCGGTGGCCTAGGGCGAGCCGGGCGGCGGTGCGCACGTCCTCGGTCGACACCTCGTCGCGGCCGGCCCAGGCGGCGAGCGCCACGGCGGCCTTGGCGGTGACAAGGTCGGCGCGCAGCCCGTCGACGTCGAAAGCGGCGCAGACGGTGGTGATCTCGCGCAGCGCATGGTCGGTCAACCGCACCTGGGGCAGCAGCTCGCGGGCGGCGAGGATCTGCTCGGCGAGCTCGCGGTCGGCGGCGACCCAGCGCGCGGCGAAACCGACCGGGTCGGCCTCGTAGGCCAGCCGGCGCCGCACCACCTCGGCCCGCTCGAGCGGGTCGCGGCTGGCCCTCACCTCGACGGTGAGCCCGAAGCGGTCGAGCAGCTGCGGGCGCAGCTCGCCCTCCTCGGGGTTCATCGTGCCGACGAGCAGGAAGCGGGCCGCGTGCTCGAGCGACACCCCCTCGCGCTCGACGTAGGACCGGCCGAGCGCCGCGGCATCGAGCAGCAGGTCGACCAGGTGGTCGTGCAGCAGGTTGACCTCGTCGACGTAGAGCAGGCCGCGGTGGGCGCGGGCCAGCAGGCCTGGCGAGTAGGCGGACTCGCCGGCGGTCAGGGCGCGTTCGAGGTCGAGCGAACCCACGAGCCGGTCCTCGCTGGCGCCGACGGGCAGCTCGACCAGCCGGGCCGGCCGGGTGGTCGCCTTGGCGCCGTCGTGCGGGCCGTCGGGGCAGCCGGGGTCCGGGTGAGCGGGGTCGCAGGAGAAGCGGCAGCCCTCGACCACCGCGACGTCCGGCACGAGCGCGGCCAGCGCCCGCACGATCGTCGACTTGGCGGTGCCCTTCTCGCCGCGCACGAGCACCCCGCCGACGGCCGGCGACACGGCGTTGACGAGCAGGGCCAGGCGCAGGTCGTCGAGCCCGACGACAGCCGAAAAGGGGTAGCTCATGCGCGCACGTCGAGCCTTCCTCCGGGGTCCGCGCCCCGGGTCGGCGGATCGACAGCGGAAGTGTCTGGCTCACCCGGACGGGCCGGGCTCACAGTGGCGGGACCGCGCCGGGATCGCACCGGCTTCCTTCGCGTGCTGTCGCTTCGCCCGCAGCCTAGCCAGGGCTGCGCCGGCACGTCCGCCCGCTCAGCCGGCGATGGCCTGGCCTAGCTCGAACGCGAACTCGGCGCCAGTCAGGAAGGACCGCGCCTTGCGCAGCCGCGCCCACCCGTCCGCAGGAGTGCTGGGCGCCGTCCGCGCCGGGCGTTTCGCGGTCACCGTGTCGACTCCGCGTGCTCGATGGCGGACCGCAACGCCGCGCCTGCGAGGTGAACCCGGTCGTGGCGCCAGTTGGCCACGAGCGGCTCGTCGATGTCGACGTGATCGTGCAGTCGTCCAGTGTCGATGTCGAGCACCTGGCAGCGGTTGCCCGTCATCCGCCAGAACTCGGTCCCTGAGCCGCTGCACCTGCCCGGCCCACGATGCGTCGGCTTCCTCGACGTGCGCACGACGCACGACGCACGACGCACGAGGAGCACATTGATGTTCGAATCGTCATCGCCGTCACCGCGCGCGAACGAACCGACGCACAACGCAGTCACCGGAGAGGGTCGCCAGTGCCCCAGCTCCTCAACCCTGGCGTTGAGCACCGACCGGCGCATGCCGGCGAGGCCTCGACAGCCGCCCATCCGACATGCTTGCCCTCGCCCGGTACAGCGGCGCGGTTCCCTGCTGCTCGACGAGGACAAGCCTGGGAAGACTGAGACGACGAAGGATGCCGTTCACGGCGGTACGACCGCCACCGGCGAGCAGTGCTACCCGTCCTCCCGTCAGTGCCTTGGTCGTCGCGTTCAGCTGCCAACCGGATCGTTCGTGCCGGGAGCAGCGCTGCGAGCCGAGGAGTTGTCCACGTGACATCGTGCGCACCCACGGCCGGCTACGTGGCCCAGCCGCCCATGTCCCGCTTCACGCCCGCAATGGTGGCAGCAATAGGAGATACCGGCGTCTGCTACGTACAGTAACGGGCGTCACGTAGTAGACGCCGCAGGCCGCTGAGCGTCCACTGAGACGACGGGACGGTCGATCGCCCGCCGTGCCGTCACGGCGCAGCTGGTCGGGGCGCCTCGGGTGGCGGCGATGCCGGGATGCCGTCTTGTACGACGGGGGCGAGCTGCGTCCCGATCACGCCGGCGACGCGCAGCTGCAGCTCTTGGCCCCAGGGGGTGAAGACGATGATCAGGATGGCGGCGCTGGCAGGAGTCGGAACAGCACCAGGTCGGGCCAGCGGCGTCGACGAGCCCTGGCCCGCGCTGTGGGGTGAGAGCGCGAGGACGAGGACGAGGACATGCACCCATGTCGGCGTGGACGAAGACCGTGTTGAGCGCGGTCAGGCGCCCGTCGACAGCCTCGAGCAGCCGGTCTGTCGGGGGAGCGCAGCGAGCCGGGCGCCTCGTGGCATTCGAGCTGCACGGTCAGCACCCGGGGGTGCGATAACGAGGTCGCCCGGCCCGACCAGAGCATCGTCGGTGCCATGGGCATGGTCAAGATCCACGCTCGTGTCAGCGCTGCAGCAGGAAGCCGCCGCGCTCGCCATCATCCGGCTGCTCGAGGCTGGAGCCGACCCGGGGGTCCAGGCGCGAACGGGACGTGACGGTCCAGGGCGAGCAGCGGCCCGCAGAGGATGAGCAGCCCGCCGACCAGCCGCGGCCGAGAAGCCGAGGGCGCCGGGGGTGCGAAGCAGGGGGCCGTAGCTCCGGGTCGATGACATCGGGCCGATCCAACCAGCCGGGCCCGGACCGACCAGTGCGCGGTGCTGTTGACGCAGCGCGACCGGTCTGGTTAGCGTCGACAGCTGGATCGCGGCGCCCGGCCGGTCCCTGATCCGACAGGACGCATCCGTGCCCACGAAGGTCATCCTGGACGTGGACACCGGCACCGACGACGCGGTCGCCCTCATGCTGGCGGCGCTGCACCCCGACGTCGAGCTGGTGGCCGCGACCGTCGTCAGCGGCAACGTCCCGCTGGCGATGACGACCGAGAACACGCTGCGGGTGATGGACCACATCGGCGTGGACGTCCCCGTCTACCGCGGTCAGGACCGACCGTTCGCGCGACCGGACTTCCCGGTCCCCCGCGACCAGCCCGTGCCCGGCAAGACGCACGTGCACGGTGACTACCTCGACATCCCGCCGTCCACCTCGAAGCTGCAGGACACCTCGGCGGTGGAGTTCCTCGTCGAGACCTATCGCGCCGCCACGCAGGAGATCGTCCTGGTCGCCACCGGTCCGCTGACCAACGTCGCGGTGGCGCTCACCGTCGAGCCGCGGCTGGTCGAGCTCATCCCGCACCTGATCGTCATGGGTGGCGCGCATGACACCGGCAACATCACCCCGACGGCCGAGTTCAACGTGTGGGCCGACCCAGAGGCGGCGCGGGTCGTGCTCACCAGCGGCGTGCGCCGCACCACGCTGGTGCCGCTCGACGCCACCCACAAGGCCCTGGTGTCGCTGAAGGACTGCGCGGCGTTCCGCGCGCTCGGCACGCCGGCGGGCACGGCCACCGCAGCCTTCGTCGAGCGCCGGATCCGGGGCTACGACGAGAGCCAGCGCATGAGCCGCCCCGGCTCGGCGCCGGTGCACGACGCGCTATGCATCGCGGCCGTCATCGCCCCGGACCTCCTCACCACGCGCCCCCTTTACGTAGACGTCGAGGTGCAAGGTGAGCTCACCGTCGGGCGGACGGTGATCGACGTGGCCGGCCGGGCCAAGCGAGCGCCGAACTGCGAGGTCGCCTTCGATGCCGCCGAGCGCCGCTTCGTCGACATGATGCTGAGCTGCTTCGCCGGCTGACCGGTGCACGGGCTGCCGTGCAGCGCAGCCCAGCCGTTAGGGTGCTGACCGCAGTCAGGCACGACGCGTCGGAGGTCCTCGCAGATGGCACGGGTCCTGCTCGCCGGTGAGTCCTGGATGATGCACACCACCCACGTCAAGGGGTTCGACTCCTTCTCGACGTCCGAGTACGCGGTGGGGTGCGACGACTGGGTCGAGGTCCTGACCGGCGCCGGCCACCAGGTCGAGCACATGCCGGCCCACCGCGCGCCCGACGACTTCCCGCGTACCGCCGCGGCGTTCGACGCCTGGGACGTGGTCGTGCTGTCCGACATCGGCGCGAACTCCCTCGCCATCCCTACCGTCGTCTGGCACGGCGGCACGGCGCCCAACCCGCTGGACGCGCTCGAAGAGTGGGTGCTGGCCGGTGGTGGGCTGGCGATGTGCGGCGGGTACCTCAGCTTCGCCGGCTTCGAGGCCAAGGCCCGCTTCGCCGACACGGCGGTCGAGTGTGCGCTCCCGGTGCGCATCAGCCACACCGATGACCGGGTGGAGAACCCCACCGACGGCACACCCGTGTCGACCGGTGTCGAGCACCCGGCGCTGCACGGCGTGCCGACCGACTGGCCGCGCGTGTCCGGCTACAACCGCCTCGTCGCCAAGCCCGAGGCGCAGACGCTCTTAGCGGTCGGCGACGACCCGTTCCTGGTGACCGGCACACACGGTCGCGGGCGCTCGCTGGCCTTCGCGACCGACATCGGGCCGCACTGGGCTCCGCCGCCCTTCCTGGCCTCCCCGGCCTACCGCACGTTCTGGCCCGCCGGCATCCGCTGGCTGGCAGGAGAGGAGCATTCGTGACCGGCGCCGACCTGAGCGTGCAGACCGTCCTGGGACCGGTGCCGGTCGCCGAGATCGGCGTGACGCTGATGCACGAGCACGTCTACAACGACCTCAGCGAGGCGCTGCACCCCGGTGTGCGCGACTTCTCCGCCGGCATGGCGGACGCGAAGGTCGCCCCGGCCAACGCCTGGCTGCTGCGGGAGGACCCGTACAGCTGCCCGGACAACTGCCGGATGGACGACGAGACCATCACGGCCGAGGAGCTGGGCCTGTTCGCCGCGGCCGGCGGCCGCACGGTCGTGGACAACACCACCGGCAAGGGGCGGGACGCCGCTCGACTGGTGCGCACCGCCACGGCGACCGGGCTCAACATCGTGATGGGCAGCGGCTGGTCGTTCGCCCACGGCGACGACGACACCGTCGGCAGCCAGCCGCCCGAGACCTTCGCGTCCGAGCTGATCGTGGAGCTGCGTGACGGCGTGCCGCTGGGGGACGGCACCCGCGTGCGGCCGGGGATCATCGGGGAGATCGGGGTGGGACCGAGCTTCACCGCCTCGGAGCGGATGACCCTCGTCGCGGCCTCGATGGCCCAGCGCGAGACCGGCGTCCCGCTGCTCATCCACCTACCGGGCTGGCAGCGGCGGGCGCACGAGGTCCTGGACATCGTCTTCGCCCAGGGCGTCGACCCCGCCGCGGTCGTGCTCTGCCACATGGACCCGTCCGGCAAGGACACCGGCTACCAGCGCGAGGTCGCCGACCGCGGCGTCTGGCTCGAGTTCGACATGATCGGCATGCAGTTCAACTTCCCGGGCGAGGGCCAGTCGCCGTCGGTCGAGGACACCGCAGACGCCGTGGCGGCGCTGTACGCCGAGGGCTACGGCCGTCAGCTGCTGCTGTCGCAGGACGTCTTCCTCAAGGGGATGTGGACCCGCAACGGCGGCAACGGCTACGCGTTTGTGCCGATGGCGTTCCTGCCGCGGCTGGCCGAGCGCGGCATCGCGGCGCAGGACGCGCGCGACCTGCTTGTCTCCAACCCGGCCGCGGTCTTCACCTCGGCCGCCCGGGTGCCGACCGCCTGACCCGTGTCCGGGCCGGCGTCCGTCAGCCTGCGGCGGAGGCCGCGCGCGCCGCGGCCACGAACTGACCGGCCAGCACCGGGTCCAGCGCGTCCCGCCGGTCACCGCCCTTGATGCTGGCCGCAACGACCATGCCGTCCACCCGCGGCAGGATGGTGGGCAGGGCCGCGGCGGTGGCCCCGCCGCCGAGCCACACCGGCACGCCGGGCACCGCCGCGCGCACCCGGTCGATCCACTCCAGCGACTCGTCCAGGCTGGACCCGGTGACGAACAGGCCGTCCGCCGCCGCCTCGTGCACCGCGGCCCGGGCGATCCGCTCCACCGGCTGCTCGACCAGCGGCACGGCGTGCGGCTCCCGGACGTCGGCGTAGATCGGCATCGTCGAGCGGATCAGCTGGCGGAAGCGCAGCGCCTCGTAGCAGCTGGCCTGGGTCACTCCCCAGGTGTTGACGGTGGCGCCCACCCAGGTGTGCTCAGCCCGGACGTAGTCCGCGCAACAGGTCTCGGCCACGGCGAGCGAGGCCTCGACGTCCCAGTTGACGATGACGCTGAGCTGCAGGTCGGGGCAGGCCCGCCGCACCTCGACGCAGGCCAGCGTCATGAACGCGACCGTCTCCGGTCCGGCCCGCCGGCCGCTCGGCATGTCACCCATGTTCTGCACCTGCACGCCGGTGAATCCGGCGTCGCGCAGCACCTCGGCCTCCGCCACGGCGGACGCCACGATCGCCGCCACAGGTTCCCCGGCGTACCGGGCCGAGCCGGGCAGCGCACGCAGCTGCACCATCCCGACGACGTGTGCCGCCGGAGGCGGGCTGGCAGGTGGCTGGCGGGCGTCGCTCACGACGTGGCAGCCGGCACGTAAATGGCGGAGTCGGCGATACTCATGCGGTCGGCGCGGTCGGTGCCGAACGGGTAGCGCGAGAACTGCCGCGCGAACTCCAGGGCCGTCAGGGCGAAGGGCAGCCACGCCACCAGCGGCGACATCGCCGCGTCGGTCGCGGGCAGCCCCAGCGTCGCGGAGGTGGGCGAGGCAGGCCCCGCCAGACCGACCCAGGCCACCCGGCCGCCGACGCCGGCCGCCATCGCCGCCACCTCGTGCCCGCGGGCCAGCGCGCGCTCGTCGGTCACGCACAGCAGCAGCGTGCGGGACGGATCGGTCGCGAAGTACTGCTCGTGCGCCCACTCCTCCAGGTCCTGCGGCACCCCCACCAGCCCGGCCGCCTCCAGCAGCTTGGCGGTGGCGTAGTGCACCGTCCCGGCGTCCACCCCGGTGCCCGCCGCGAAGAACGGCTCGCGCAGATGCGGCGCCACCTTGCGGGCGAAGTCCTCTGCCTCGGCCCGCAGCCCCGGCAGCAGGGCCAGGGCGCGGAGCACCCGCGCACCGGTCGCTGCGCGGTCGGGCTCGCCGGCCAGACCGGCGGCCACGCTCATCAGGCCGAGCAAGGAGGCGACGTAGGTGGAGGTCGCGGGCACCGGTCCCGGCGTGCCGAGCACGCCATGCACGATCGCGTTGTCGGCGACCGCGGCCAGCCGGCTCGTGGCGGCGGAGGTGACGGCGACCGTCGGCCCGCCCCGGCGCGCGTGCGCCTCGACCGCCTCGATGGTGCGTCCGACCTTGCCCGACACGGACACGCCGACCAGCAACGCGTCTGCCGACAGCAGCCGGCTCGGGGCGGTCGCCACCTCCATCGCGGGCCAGACCACGGTCGGGATGCCGGTCAGCTCCTCCACCAGCTCACGGACCGCGAAGCAGGCGTACAGCGAGTCGCCGCAGCCGGTGAGGACCACCGCTGCGGGTGCCGGACCGGCCGGCACCGCGACCGCCGCGCAGGTCTGCCAGACCTGCGGCGCGTCCGCGCAGATGGCCGTCAGCTCGGCCTGCATGCGGTCCAGCAGGGACGACGGGTCCCTGGGGTCGACGGCTCGGACTGCCTCGGTCATCTGCCGGATCTCCTGGTCCTCGGGAGCGGCTCGACCAGCCGCGCGGCGCCGATGCTAGGGCAGGGCGGACCGCCTGCGGCGCCGTTGTAGCCTGCGTCGGCCCGGGGGCGCACGCATGTCCCGGCACCCCCCTCGGCGTCAGGAGCAGCGGTGGCCCCGGAGTTCGCGGTCGTGGGATGCCTCACCCTGGACAGTGTCATCAACCACGACGGCCACCGCTACGCGCGCGCCGCCGGCGGCAACGTCCTCTACACCGCCCTCGGGGCGCGGGTGTGGACCGATCGGGTCGGGATCATCTCCCGCGCCGGTGCGGACTACCCGACCGCGACGCTCACGGCGCTGTCGGACCTCGGCGTGGACACCAGCGGTGTCTCGGTCCTGGACGGCCGGCACGAGTTCCTCGTTGCCTTCGCCTACGACGCGGACGGGCACCGCACGCGGGTTGTCCCGCCCGACCTGATGGCGACGCTGCCATCTGCGGAGCGGCCGGCGTACGTCGACACCACCTCCGAGGAGGTGCTGCGGGTGGCCTACGCCGCAGACCCGGAGGACCTGCCTGCCGACTGGCTGGCGGGCACGCGGGCCTGGCTCCTGGCCAGCCTGCCGCGCGCCAAGCAGCGGGCCCTGGCCGTGCAGCTGCGCAGCCGTACGCCGCCCGGCACCGCCGTGCTCGCGGACGGCGTCGACGCCAAGGACCTCGGTCCCGGCGTGGGGCTGTCAGACTTCGGCTACGTCGCGGCGTTGGACGCGCTGCTGCCCAGCGAGGTCGATCTGACCGTACCTGGGCTGGACGAGCCGTTCGCCCGGATGAACGCCTTCTTGTCGCTGAGCGTGCCGACCGTGGTGATGAAGTTCGGCCCGCGCGGGTCTGTGGTGCTGACCGAGCAGGGCAGCTGGCACGTCCCGGTCGCCCCCGTAAGGGCCGTCGACCCGACCGGCGCCGGAGACAGCTATTGCGGTGGCTTCACCGTCGGCTACGCCGAGACCCGTGACCCGCTGGAGGCCGCCGTCTACGGCACGGTCGCCGCGTCGTACACCGTCGAGTGCGACGGCCTGCCCCTGCACCAGTCCGCACCTCGGGCAGAGGTGGAGCGGCGGGCCGAGCAGGTGCGCGGAAGCATCCGTCGCATCCGGCACGACCCGCGCGAGATCGCCTCCTCCTAGCCCGACCGACATCGACGAAGGACACCGCATGCTCAAGATCGGGATCATCGGCCGCAGCCAGCGAGGGTCGGAGGAGCTGCCTGCCGCGATGCTGGCGAGCGCCGCGGAGATCGGCCGGCTCGTCGCGGGCCACGGTGCGGCCCTGGTGAACGGCGGCATGGGTGGCGTCATGGAGCACTCGGCGCGGGGTGCCCGGAAGGCCGGCGGCCTGACCGTCGGCTTCTTGCCGGGCAGCGACGAGAAGGATGCCAACCCCTACATGGACCTGGTCTTCGCCACGGGCATGGGCACGCTACGCAACCTGCTCACGGCACGGTGCTGCGACAGCATCATCATGATCGGCGGTGGCGTCGGGACCCTCAACGAGGTGACGCTCGCCTACGACAGCGGTGTGCCGGTCGTCGTGCTCGAGGGCAGCACGGGCTGGAGCGACCGGCTGCGCAGCACGCTGTACGACGAGCACTACCTGGACGAGCGGCGTGTGGTGGCCGTGACCTACGCGAGTTCGCCGGTGGACGCCGTGGCGCAGGCCGTGGCCCGCTCGACCGAGGTCCGGCGCCTGCCGCACCTGCCGGCGCACATGGGCTGGGCCGGCCAGTAGCCGTCGGGCCAGCCTCCGGCCGTCGCGGGCCGGTAGCTGTCGAGCCGGTCAGGGGTCCGGCCGGCCGTCAGCCGCTCTGGCCCCGCCGATAGACCTGCCCGTCCGCGGCCGGCATCCGTAACCGCTGGGAGGCCAGCGCGAGCACCAGCAGCGTCGTGACGTACGGCGTCAGGCCGGCGAAGTCGTCCGGGACCGAGTCGGTGCCCAGGAACCACACCAGGAACGCGGCCGCGGTGGCCAGGCTGAGGACCGCCACCCTGGTGCGGCGCCGAGTGAACTCGAAGACGGCGTAGCCGACGAGCAGCAGGGCCATCAGCAGCAGCAGCGCGTGCACCGACTCACCGCCGCGCCGCAGCTGCAGCGCGTCGGTGTAGCCGAACAACCCGGCGGCGAGGGCCAGCCCGCCGGGCCGCCAGTTGCCGAAGATCATGGCGGCCAGCCCGATGAAGCCGCGGCCGCCCGTCTGGCCCTCGCGGTAGGCGTTGGCCGCCACCAGCGCCAGGAACGCCCCGCCGAAGCCGGACAGCGCGCCGGACATGGCGACCGCGGCGTACTTGAAGCGGTAGACGTTGACGCCGAGGGAGGCGGCGGCGGTCGGGTTCTCCCCGCAGAACCGCAGGCGCAGCCCGAAGCTGGTGCGCCACAGCACCACGTACGTGAGCACGACGAGCCCGATGGCGATCACTGTCAGCACGGACACGTCGACGGTGACGGCGAGCACCGCGCCCGCCGCGTCGGAGACGAGGAACCAGTGCCGGTCGACCAGACCGCTCAGGGCGCTGGACATGCCCGGCACCGACAGCACCGGCAGGTTGCCGACGGACGGGGACTGCGTCGAGGAGCCGCCCGGCGCGGTCACGAAGGTGACGTCGGCGAGGTACTGGGTGGCCCCCAGCCCGAGGATGTTGATCGCGACGCCGGAGATGATGTGGTCGACGCCGAAGGTCACGGTCAGCAGTGCGTGCACCAGACCGCCGAGCGTGCCGCAGGCGACGCCCATCGCGACGCCGGCCCATGGTCCCCACTGGTAGCCGGCCCAACCGGCCCCCCAGGTGCCCAGGATCATCATCCCCTCGAGCCCGATGTTGACCACGCCGGAGCGCTCAGCCCACAGCCCGCCCAGGCCGGCCATCCCGATCGGCACGGCCAGGCCAACGGCAGCGCCCAGACTGCCGGTCGACGTGAGGTCGTTCGCACCGGCGAGGATCCGCACCAGCGAGAACAGCACCAGCCCGAAACCGGCCAGCAGCAGCGGCCGTCGCAGTCGGTGGCCTGTTTCCCTTCTCGCGGGCAGGGTTGTCGCCGCGACCTGCAGATCGCTGTCGCTCACGGCAGCACGCTCCTCGTCATCACTGCCCGACGGCTTCCGGCTCACGGGCGGGTTCGGCCTCGACGGCCTGCCGCCCAACCCGGCTCTGCTCGAGCTTGAGGCGGTAGCGGCGGACCAGCTCGTACGCCACCACCACGGACAGCACGATCACGCCCTGCATCACCGTGACGATCTCGCTGGAGACCCCCGCGAGGATCTGCAGCGGGTTGCCGGTCACGTCCAGGTAGGCCCACAGCAGCGCACCGAGGGCGATACCGACAGGGTGGTTGCGTCCGAGCAGGGCGATGGCGATGCCGGTGAAGCCCAGCCCCGCTGGAAAGCTGATGCTGTAGGCGTACGCCTCGCCCAACAGCACCGGCAGGCCGACCAGGCCGGCGACCGCACCGGACAGCAGCATCGAGATCATGACCATCTTCTTGACGTTGACGCCGCTGGCGACCGCGGCGGACTCCGAGCCCCCGGTGGCCCGCAGGTCGAAGCCGAAGCGCGTGCGGTTGAGCAGGACGGAGTAGCCGAGGCCGGCCAGCGCAGCCAGCACGATGAAGCTGTAGACGCGCAGCGGACTGCCGGGCACCAGGTCCAGGCCGCCGAGCCGGCCGGAGGGCCCGATCACCTTGGTCCCGATGTTGTTGCTGCTCGCGAGCGGGACGGCGACCTTGCGGAGCATGAACGCGATCAGCACCGTCGCGATGGAGTTCAGCATGATCGTCGAGATCACCTCGCTCACGCCGCGGGTCACCTTCAGCACCGCCGCGATGGACGCCCACAGCGCACCGACGACCGCGGCCACCACCACGATCAGAGCGATGTGCAGGGGCCTGGGCAGCGAGACGGCACCGCCGACGACGGCCGCCGTGAACACGGCCAGCCGGTACTGGCCGTCGACGCCGATGTTGAACAGCTTCATCCGGAAGCCGATGGCGACCGCCAGCGCCGACAGGTAGAAGGTGGTCGCCTGGTTCAGGATGAGCGCGATCGAGCGGGGCTGGGCGCCGACGTCCACGACCGTGCGCCAGGTCAGCAGCAGCGGCTCGTCCGCGATCACCAGGATGAGGCTGGTGACGGCGAAGGCGAAGGCAATCGCGACGAACGGCGCCGCGAGCGTCGGCACCAGCTTGGGCAGGTCCAGGCGCGTCCTCACGCGCCGGCCCCGGTCATGGCCGAGCCGAGGTTCTCGGGTGTGACGACGGCGGGGTCGAGCTCACCGACGAAGCGCCCGCGAAGGATGACCGAGATCCGGTCCGACAGCCCGATCAGCTCGTCCAGGTCGGCCGAGATCAGCAACACGGCAAGCCCCTTGCGCCGGGCCGCACGGATGTGTTCCCAGATGGCGGACTGCGCTCCGACGTCGACGCCCCGGGTGGGGTGCGCCGCGATGAGCAGCGAGGGCTCGCCGCTCATCTCCCGCCCCACGATGAACTTCTGCTGATTGCCGCCGGACAGCGCCGAGGCCAGGACGTCGATGCCGGGCGTCCGGACGTCGTACTGCTCGACGATGCGCTGGCTGTCCTTGCGGGCGCCGCCGCGGTCGACCCACGGGCCGTTCACGTTCGGCTGCTGCGTCTGGTGGCCCAGGATGCGGTTCTCCCACAGGGGGGCCTCGAGCAGCAGGCCGTGCCGGTGCCGGTCCTCGGGGATGAAGCCCATGCCGCTCTCCCGGCGGCGCCGGGTCGACCAGGTGGTGACGTCCTGGCCGTCGAGCACGATCCGACCGGACCCAGGGTGGCGCATTCCCACGAGCGCCTCCACCAGCTCGGCCTGGCCGTTGCCCTCCACGCCCGCGATGCCCAGGATCTCGCCCTTGTGGATGAGGAACCCGACATCGTCCAGCAGCCGGCGCCCGGACGGATCGACCAGCGTGAGCCCCTCGACCTCGACCGCGACCGTCTCGGTGACGGTGCTGTCCTGCTTGCCCGGCGTGGGCAGCTCGCTGCCGACCATCACCTGCGCGAGCTGGCGGGCGGTGACCTCCCCCGGCACCACGGTCGTGACCGTCGTGCCCCGCCGGATGACGGTGATCGCGTCGGCGACCTTCAGGACTTCGTCGAGCTTGTGCGAGATGAACAGCACGGTGAGCCCCTCGGCCCGCAGCTCGCGCAGGTTGCGGAACAACTCATCGACTTCCTGCGGCACCAGCACCGCCGTGGGCTCGTCGAGGATCAGGATCTGCGCACCGCGGTAGAGGACCTTGAGGATCTCGACGCGCTGCCGGTCGCCGACGCCGAGCTCCTCGACGAGCTGGTCCGGATCGATGCCGAGCCCGTAGCGCTGGGAGATGTCGGCGATCCGACGGCGTGCCTCAGCCAGGTCGAGCAGCCCGCCCCGGGTGGGCTCCCGACCGAGCACGATGTTCTCGAGCACGGTCAGGTTGTCGGCCAGCATGAAGTGCTGGTGCACCATGCCGACGCCGGCTGCGATCGCGTCGGCCGGCGAGCTGAAGGTGACCGGTCGGCCGTTGATCTCCATGGAGCCCTCGTCGGGGCGCTCCATCCCGTAGAGCACCTTCATCAAAGTCGACTTGCCGGCGCCGTTCTCCCCGACCAGGGCGTGCACGTGACCGCGCTGGACCCACAGCTCGATGTCGCGGTTGGCCACCACCCCCGGGTAGCGCTTGGTGATGCCGGTCAGCCGGACGGCGACGTCGACCGCCTCCGAGGGGTCCACCGGCTCCTCGGCAGCGTCGACGACGGTCATCTGGGGCAGCTCCTGAGTGAGATCAGGGCTGTGCCCCAGGCGGTACGGCCGGAGCCGGTCGCGCCTAGGGCACAGCAGTGCACGGGACGGGCGGAACCGATCAGGGAGCGACCGGCACCGTGATGGTCCCGTCGATGATCTGCTGCTTGAACTCGTCGAGCTGGGGGACGATGTCGTCGACCTTGCCACCGGTCGTGGAGTAGTCCACGCCGTCGCGCTTGAGGTCGTAGACGAGCGGGCCGGCGGTGAAGTTTCCCTCGCTGACGCTCTTGAGGAACTCGAAGACTGCGACGTCCACATTCTTGATCATCGACGTGAGAATGACGTCGCGGACGTCCTCGTCGGCCGTGAGGGCCTGGTCGGAGTCGACGCCGATCGCGAGCTTGCCGTTGGCCTTGGCCGACGCAAACGTGCCGACGCCGGAACCGCCCGCGGCGGTGTAGATGACATCCGCGCCGTTCTGGTACATGCCGTCGGCCGTGATGGTCGCTTTAGCCGGGTCGGCGAAGCCGCCTAAGTCCGGCGGTTGGGTCAAATAGCGTGACTGCAACGTAATATCCGGGTTCACGGCCTTCGCGCCCGCCTCGTAGCCGGCCTCGAACTTCCCTATCAGCGGCACCTGCACGCCCCCGATGAATCCCACGTTGCCGGTCTTGGACTTCAGGGCCGCGGCCGCGCCAACCAGGAACGAGCCCTCGTTCTCCGCGAAGGTCAGGTTGGCGATGTTGTCGCCCGTGGCGGAGCCGTCGTCGATGATCGCGAAGTTCACCTCCGGGAACTCCGGAGCGACCTTGGCCAGCGACGGACCGTAGGCGAAGCCAACGGCGATGACCGGGTTAAAGCCGTTCTGAGCCAGCAGCCGCAGGCGCTCCTCCTTGGCCGACTCGGGCTCGCCGTCCACCGCCACGGCCTCGCTGTCGGTCACGCCCAGCTCCTGCTTGGCCTGGTCCATCCCGCGACCGGCCGAGGCGCCAAAGGACTTGTCACCGCGGCCGCCGATGTCGAAGACGAGCCCCGCCTTGAGCTTGGTGTCGGAACCGGAGCTCGCCGAGGAGCCGCCGATGGCGCCGCCGCCCGGGCTGGCGGTGCCGGAGGAGGACGAGCCGCCGCCGCACGCGGTCAGCGCGAGGGCGCTGAGCACCCCTACCGCCAGCGCACGAACCGACCATGTGGACTGAGTGAGCCTAGTCAACGAATGTCTCCCTGCAAGGGGGCCGGGCGAATTGGTGTACTCAAGCACAGCCCGCCACCTTGCGTAGGCAGGACACAGGTCACGATTTCGTTGCGACGTGGGTTTCGTCCGACGTCACCCGGTCTGCGCGCTCGGCGGCGGCGAGCGCCTTCTGCAGCAGCCGGACGAACAGCGCCCGGTCCGCGCCGAAAGCGACGCTGCAGTTCGGCGCCTGGGTGCTGCCGGTCCGGGTGTCCATGACCGTGCGGCCGACGGTGTACCGCCCCTGCGTCTCCACGCTCACGTGCAGGGCCCGGGTGCTGATCACGGCCGGGTCCACCAGGTAGGCCGTGCAGACGGCGTCGTGGACGGGGGCTGCGTCCGCCAGGGCGACGCCCCGGCCGGCCGTGTAGGCGTCGATCCGCCGGCCGATCAGCTCGGCCGCGGCGGCGCCGGCGGGCGTTCCGAGCGCGGTCAGGTCGTCGCAGTCCTGGCGGGTCAACAGGGCCTGGTGCGTGGCGTCCAGGGGGACGAGCGTGACGGTGCGGAAGCCGGCCGCGAAGACCATCTCGGCCGCCTCCGGGTCGGCCCAGATGTTGAACTCCGCCGACGGGGTCTCGTTGCCGACGTGGTGCCCCCCACCCATGATCACGACCTCGGGCACCGCCTCGACAATGCCGGGTTCGATCGCCAGGACGGCGGCGATGTTGCTCAGCGGACCGACGGGCACAAGCGTGATCTCGTTCGAGGTGTCCCGCAGCGTCTCCAGCAGGTACTCGACCGCGCTGCCGTCGCGCTTGGCCGTCCGCGCCTTCGGAAGTGGCAGCGACAACCCGTGCATGCTCAGGGGCGAGTCGGGCTGGAACCGCTTTGCTGCAGGGAAACCGCGGCGCACGATCGGGCGGGAGAGCCCCTCGTGGACGGGCACGTCGCTGCGGCCGATCAGGTCCAGCACGCGCAGCGAGTTGTCGGTGCAGTGCTGGACCGGGACGTTGCCGTTGACCGTCGTCACCCCGACCAGCTCCAGGTCCGGGTGCAGCGCAGCGAACATGATCGCCACCGCGTCGTCCGTACCGGTGTCCACGTCCAGGATCAGCTTGCGCGCCATCGACCGTCCTCGTGTCGGGGGGCCCGACCCTATGCAGGCTGCGGCGTAGTCTCCCCCGGTGGCCGCGGGGGCTGCGGCGAGGAGGGCGACGGGATGGCGCAGGCGGACACGCGGCAGCGGTCCTGGCTCGAGCAGGAGATCCCCCTGCAGGCCGATGCTCTGCGGCGCGCGTTGGCGGCCTACGTCGACCCGGTCGAGGCCGTGCTCGCCCACGCCGCCGCCCGCGGCACCGACGACTGGGTCGTGACGGGCTGCGGTGACAGCCTGTTCGCCGGCAGGTGCGCCGAGGTCTGGTTCGCCCAGCGGGCGGGCCTGCGGCTGCGCGCCCTCGACGCCATGACGCTGTCGCGCTACCTCCACCCGAGCCTGGGTGCCCGGTCGATGGTGTTCGCCGTCTCGCACTCGGGCACGACCGCCCGGGTGCTGGAGGCGGCGCGCGCCGCCCGCGCGCGCGGCGCGTTCGTCGTCGCGGTGACCGCCAACGCCGACTCCGCGCTGGCTGCGCTGGCGGACCTGTGGGTCGACAACGCCGTCCACGGCGAGCGCTCCAACACCCGCACCGCCAGCTTCCAGGCCGTCTGCGCGCTGATGCACGCGCTCGCCGACGGCCTGGCCGCGCGACCCGCCCGCGCCCTGCCCGGCCCGGCCCACCTGGCGGACGCCGTCGAGGCGTACGTCGAGCCCGCCCGCCGCGCGGTCGACGCGCTGGACGCGGACTTGCTCGGCGGTGACCACTGGCTGTTCACCGGCGCCGGCACGGGCCACGCCACGGCGCTGTACGGGATGGCGAAGCTGTACGAGGCCGCGACCGTGTCGGCGCACGCGTCCGAGCTGGAGCAGCTGATCCACTGCGAGATCTTCACCGTCCGGCCTGGTTCGGTGGTCGTCCTGGTCTGCCCCCTGGGCCACAGCACGTCCCGGGCACGGGAGCTGGCCGAGGGTCTGGCCCGCCTGGGCGCGACGACGATCGCCGTGACCAACGACGAGCAACTCGCCGCCGCCTGCACGGCGATCGTGCCGCTGCCCGGGCACATGCCCGAGGACGAGCTGCCCTTCTTCGCCGCGGTGCCGCTGCAGTGGCTGGCTCTGCGGATCGCGCTTGCGCGTGGCGACGACCCCGACCTGGTCGGCAACAAGTCGGTCAACCGACCGCTCATCGACCACTCCGCGCAGTGGGACGACGATGCGTACGCGGTCGCGGTCCCGAGCGCCTCATGACCGGCCCCTCGTCCGCCGCCACCACCTACCTGGCCGGGATCGGCGAGCTCCTCGCGCGGGTGGCCTCCGAGCAGGCGGCGCAGATCGAGCAGGCGGCCGAGCTGATGTCGGGGACCATCGGCCGGGGCGGGCTGGTGCACGTGTTCGGCAGCGGGCACTCGATGCTGCCGGCGCTGGAGGTCTTCCCGCGCTACGGCAGCTTCATCGGGCTGCACCCGGTGGTCGACCCGCGGCTGCTGTGGTTCAACGTCCTCGGCTCCTACGGCGTCCCGGAGATGCTGTTCCTGCAGAACACCGAGGGCTACGCCGACGTCCTGCTCGCGGGCCAGCACCTGCGGGCCGGGGACGTGTTCCTGGTGTTCTCGCACGGCGGGACGAGCGCCGTGGTCGTGGATGCGGCGCGCTACGCCACCGACGCCGGCCTCACGGTCGTCGCGGTGTCGTCCTCGGCGACGGCGGCCGCCGGCGCGCGGCACAGCACCGGCAAGAAGCTGTCGGACTTTGCCGCGATCACGATCGACACCTTCGCCCCCCGGGGCGAGGCACTTGTCGACGTCGAGGGGCTGGCCGAGCCGGTCGGCGCCGCCAGCACCGTCCTGGCGATGGCCGCCGGTCTCGCGGTCGTGGCCCGGACCGCCGAGCTGCTCGTCCGCGCCGGTCACGACATCGTGCAGTCGGTGCGGGCCGAGGCCAACGAGACCGTTCAGTACCGCAAGGTCTACGACGCGTACGAGCAGTCGCTGCGCCGCCCGACCGCTCCTGCAGGTTCGACGTGACGGCTGAGGCGATCGTCCGCCATGCAGGACAGCTGCCGGAGCCCGGCGCGTCCGAGGCCTCCCTGCGTGGGTTCCTGCACGGCCTGCCCGGGGTGGACCAGGTCGGCGCGGAGGCGCGTGCAGCCGCCCTCGCGACCCGGTCCATCAAGACGACGGCCAAGGCCTGGGCCATCGACATGGCGATCTCGATGGTCGACCTGACTACGCTCGAGGGGTCCGACACCCCCGGCAAGGTGCGCGCGCTGTGCGCCAAGGCGCGCCGGCCCGACCCGACCGACGCGAGCGTCCCGCCGGTGGCTGCCGTGTGCGTCTACCCCGACCTGGTCGTCACCGCCAAGGCCGCACTGGCCGGCTCACCGGTCAAGGTAGCCAGTGTGGCCACGGCCTTCCCGTCCGGCCGGGCCGAGCGGGACGTCAAGCTCGCCGACGTGCGGCACGCCGTCGAGGCGGGCGCGGACGAGATCGACATGGTCATCGACCGCGGCGCCTTTTTGTCCGGTCGCTACGGCCACGTGCTGGACCAAGTCGTGGCGGTGCGCGAGGCCTGCGGGCCGGCGCACCTGAAGGTGATCCTGGAGACCGGCGAGCTGGCCACCCTGGACAACGTGCGCCGGGCGTCCTGGCTCGCGATGGTCGGCGGCGCGCACTTCATCAAGACCTCGACCGGCAAGATCTCGCCGGCGGCGACGTCACCGGTGCTGCTGGTCATGCTCGAGGCCGTCCGCGACTTCCGAACGGCGACCGGGCGCCAGGTCGGGGTCAAGCCGGCCGGCGGCATCCGCGCCACCAAGGACGCGATCCGCCAGCTGGTGCTGGTGAAAGAAACAGTGGGCGAGGACTGGCTGTCGCCCGACTGGTTCCGCTTCGGCGCCTCCAGCCTGCTCAACGACCTGCTGATGCAGCGCATGAAGCTGGCGTCCGGCCGCTACGCCGGCCCCGACTACGTCACCCACGACTGAAGGTGTGCCGATGAGCGCGTTCGAGTATGCCCCGGCCCCGGAGTCGCGGTCCGTCGTCGATATCCGCTCCAGCTACGGGCTGTTCATCGACGGAGCCTTCGTCGACCCGGTGGAGGGCGCCGGCTTCAAGACCATCAACCCGGCCACCGAGGAGGTCCTCACCGAGGTCGGCCTGGCCTCGGCCGGCGACGTCGACCTCGCGGTGCGTGCGGCCCGCGCAGCGTACGACCGGGTGTGGCCCCGGCTGTCCGGCGCGGAGCGCGGCAAGTACCTCTACCGGATCGCCCGGCTGTTGGCCGAGCGCGCGCGCGAGCTCGCCGTCGCCGAGACGCTCGACAACGGCAAGCCCATCAAGGAGTCGCGCGACGTCGACATCCCGCTGGTGTCGGCGTACTTCTTCTACTACGCCGGCTGGGCCGACAAGCTGGACTACGCCGGGCTCGGTCCGCAGCCGCGGCCGCTCGGCGTGGCGGCCCAGATCATCCCGTGGAACTTCCCGTTGCTGATGCTGGCCTGGAAGATCGCCCCGGCGCTGGCCGCGGGCAACACGGTGGTGCTCAAGCCCGCCGAGACCACCCCGCTGACCGCGCTGCTGTTCGCCGAGATCTGCCAGCAGGCCGACCTGCCGCCGGGCGTGGTGAACATCCTCACCGGCGCGGGCGGCACCGGCCAGGCGTTGGTGGAGCACCCGGGCATCGACAAGATCGCCTTCACCGGCTCGACCGCGGTCGGCAAGTCCATCGCCCGGTCGATCGCCGGCAGCACCACCAGGACGACGCTGGAGCTCGGCGGCAAGGGCGCGAACATCGTGTACGACGACGCCCCGATCGACCAGGCCGTCGAGGGGATCGTCACCGGCATCTTCTTCAACCAGGGGCACGTGTGCTGCGCCGGCTCGCGGCTGCTGGTCCAGGAGAGCGTCTACGACCAGGTGATGGAGTCCCTGCAGCGGCGGCTCGGCACTCTGCGGCTCGGTGACCCGATGGACAAGAACACCGACATCGGCGCGATCAACTCGGCCGCTCAGCTGGCGCGCATCCACGCGCTGACCGACGCCGGCGACGAGGGCGGCTCCGAGCGCTGGTCGCCCCCGAACTGCGTCCTGCCCGAGCGCGGCTTCTGGTTCGCCCCGACGGTCTTCACCGGCGTGACGCAGTCCCACCGCATCGCCCGCGAGGAGATCTTCGGCCCGGTCCTGTCGGTGCTGACGTTCCGTACGCCCGCCGAGGCGGTCGAGAAGGCCAACAACACCCCGTACGGGCTGTCGGCGGGCGTCTGGACTGAGAAGGGCTCGCGGATCCTCTGGACGGCCAACCAGCTGCGGGCCGGCGTCGTCTGGGCCAACACCTTCAACAAGTTCGACCCGACCTCGCCCTTCGGCGGCTACAAGGAGTCCGGTTACGGCCGGGAGGGTGGTCGGCACGGCCTGGCCCCGTACCTGTCCCCGAGCACCCCGACGAGCGCAGCGGTGGAGACCACGCGATGAGCGAGCGGATGGCCGTGCGCAAGACCTACAAGCTGTTCATCGGCGGGAAGTTCCCCCGCAGCGAGTCCGGGCGGTCCTACCCGGTGAGCACCCCGGCCGGGGCCTTCCTGTCCAACGCCGCGCAGGGCTCCCGCAAGGACGCCCGGGACGCCGTCGTGGCCGCCCGGGGCGCGTTCGGCGCCTGGGCCGCGGCCACCGCGTACAACCGAGGGCAGGTGCTCTACCGGGTGGCCGAGATCCTGGAGGGACGCCGCGACCAGTTCGTCGAGGAGGTCGCCGCGGGCGAGGGCTGCAGCACGACCGCGGCACGCGCGCAGGTGGACGCCGCGATCGACCGCTGGGTCTGGTACGCCGGCTGGACCGACAAGATCGCGTCCGTGGCGGGCGGCACCAACCCGGTCGCCGGTCCGTTCATCGACTTCTCCATCCCGGAGCCGACGGGGGTGGTGGCCGTCCTGTGCCCGCAGGAGTCGAGCCTGCTGGGCCTGGTCAGCGTGCTCGCCCCAGTCCTGGCGACCGGCTGCACCGCCGTCGTCGTCGCCTCGCAGGACCGGCCGCTGCCGGCCGTCACCTTCACCGAAGTTCTGGCTACGAGCGACGTCCCCGCAGGGGTCGTCAACCTGCTGACCGGCAGCACCGCCGAGATCGCGCCGTGGCTCGCGTCGCACATGGACGTCAACGCCCTGGACCTGACCGGCGCCGAGGCCGTACTGGCCGTGAGCCTGGAGGTGGCGGCCGCCGACAACCTCAAGCGGGTGATCCGACCGCACGTCGAGGACCTCACGGCCCGGCCCGGGATCGACCGGATGCTGGCGGTGCTCGAAACCAAGACGGTCTGGCACCCCATCGGTGTCTGACGCCGCCGGGGTGCTCGTCGTCGGCAGCATCAGCGCCGACGTCACCGCCTTCGCCGACCGGCTGCCGCGGCCGGGCGAGACGGTCATCGGCAGCGCCGTCACGCTGGTGCTCGGTGGCAAGGGCGCCAACCAAGCCGTGGCCTCCGCCCGCTTCGGCGCCCCGACCTGGATGGTGGGCTGCGTCGGCGACGACGCGTTCGCGGACCTGACCTGGCAGTCGCTGACCGACCATGGCGTGGACACCGCACTCCTGCGGCGCGTGAGCGGCCCGACCGGCGTCGCGCACATCCGCGTCGACGCGTCCAGCCAGAACGACATCGTCATCGTCCCGCTGGCCAACACCCGGCTCGACGAGGCGCAGGTCGACGACGCGGTCGCCGCGCTCGGTGACCGGTGCGCCGTCGCCCTGCTCCAGCTGGAGGTGCGCACGGACGTCACCGCGCACGCCGCCGCCGTCGCGCGCCGGGCCGGGCTGACGGTGGTGCTCGACCCGGCGCCCGCCATCGCGCTGCCCGAGGACGTCTGGCAGCACGTCGACGTGGTCACCCCGAACGAGACGGAGGCGGCTGTCCTGACGGGCATCGCGGTCACCGACCTGTCCAGCGCGGTCGCGGCCGGTCGGTGGTTCCGCGACCGGGGTGCCGGCCACGCCATCGTCACCCTCGGCGGTGCCGGTGCGGTCGCGGTGTCACCCCGCGGCGAGCCGCGCACCTTCGCGGCCTACCCGGTGACGCCGGTGGACACGACCGCGGCCGGCGACGCCTTCACCGGCACGCTGGGCGCCGTGCTGGCCGCCGGCGGCAGCCTGGACGCGGCTATCCGGCACGGGATGGCCGCCGGCGCGCTCGCGGTCACCCGGGCCGGCGCCAGCCCCTCGATGCCGACCCGCGTCGAGGTGCTGGCACTGGTCGGCACCGGTCCGCCGAGCTAGCTCCTACGGCGTCAGAGCCGGGACGCCAGGTCGTGGGCGCCGAAGGCGTCCGGCAGCACCTCGGTCATCGGCTGGATGCCGTGCGAGGTCTCCAACAGCATCGCTGGACCACCGTTCTCCCACAGCAGCTGACGGCACCGGCCGCACGGCATGACGGGGTCGCCGTGCCGGTCCACGCACGAGACCGCCACGAACAGGCCCCCGCCCGAGGCGTGCAAGGCCGACACCAGGCCGCACTCGGCGCACAGGCCCACGCCGTAGGAGGCGTTCTCCACGTTGCAGCCCTGCACGACGCGCCCGTCGTCGACCAGGCCGGCGGCGCCCACCGGAAAGTGCGAGTAGGGCACGTAGGCGCGCGTCATCACCTCCCGTGCTGCGGTGCGCAGCGTCTGCCAGGTGCTCTCGTCGATGTCGGTCATGTCGTCCGTCCCTCTCGGTCCAGGTCCAGGTAACCCTGCGCCACCTGCTCGTCGATGAAGCGGGGCACGGGCACGACGACTCGGCCGGCCCCACCCGTCCGGCCGCGACCGCTTCCAGGCAGCGCCTGCAGCGCGAAGCCGAGGTCCATGGACTTGATGGAGTTGCCCATCGGACGTGGGCCGGCGAGGTTCACCATGTGCCCGCCGGTGAGCAGGTGCACCGACCGACCGCCGCGCAGTGCGAGCGTCGTCACCCCTCCGCCGAGGCGCTGCTCGACGCGACGGCCGGATCAGCCGTCATGGCCTGCACCGCGATCTCCCAGGGGAAGTGACCGCCGTTGGCGAGCACGGCCCCGTCGCGCAGCAGCGGCAGGTCGGCCTCGGTGGACACCGAGGCCGCGCCCGTGACCGTCACGACCACGTCGGCGGACCGGAGCGCATGTTCGCGCCACGGGACGAGGTACCCGGCCAGGTTGGCCTTGAGGCGCAGCACCGGGTCGGGCTCCACGACGCTCACCACCGCTCGCCCGGCACGCAAGGTTAGCCCGGCGAATGGCTGCGTGCGGGCGTGCTCGCGCTCCGCGGCCTGCAGCAGCCGGCAGCTGCGCCGTACCGTAATGCGCCCGGTCATGCGGCGGGCCACGGGGACCGCTCGAGGCGCGCGCGCACCGCGTCGGCCCGCTGCTGCAGGCCGGCGGACGTCACCGCGCGCAGTCCCTCGGCTCCGACGCCCTCGACGACGCACGAGGCGCTGGCCGAGCCGCGTACGGCCGCCTCCACGGCGTCGCCGGTGCTGTCCATGCCGGCCAGGAACGCGCCGCAGAACACGTCGCCCGCGCCGGTCGGGTCGCGCATGGTCGTCGGGAACACCGGCACCCGGACCCGCTCCCGGCGCTGCACGTCGTGCACGACCGCGCCGTCGGCGCCGCTCTTGACCACCAGCTGCCGCAGGCTGGCGTGCGCCTGGCACATCGCCTGCAGGGGCGAGCCCGGCCGCGACGAGGTGATCAGCTCCAGCTCCTCGTGGCTGGGCAGGAAGACCGTGACCGACGACAGCAGCGGCGAGTCCCAGTAGGCCGGCAGGTCGCCGCCGACGCTGCCCACCGCCTCGAGCGAGTCGAGCGTGATGCGCGGCTCGGCCGGCGTCGCCCCGGCGAGCAGGGCCGTCTGCACCGCGACCGGCAGCGCCGCGACATGCAGCCAGCCGACCCCGGACGAGCCGGCCAGCAGCTCGGCCATCGAGGGCGCGACCAGCGGCTGCAGGTCGCGGAGCGAGCCGCTGCGCCGCTTGTAGACAATCTGCCGCGTCCCGTCCGGGTCGTAGAGGATCCACAGCCGGACCGTCAGCCCCGGCGAGTGCAGCAGGCCGTCGACGTCGACACCCCGCTCGGTCAGCCAGCCCGCCGACTCCAGCGGCCAGCCGACACCGGCCACCGTGACGAGGCGGACGTCGGAGGTCCACAGCGCGGCTCCGAAGGCTGCGTACAGGGCGTTGCCGCCGGCGACCTGCTGGTGCAGCTCCCCGTCGGACGTCACGATGTCGTCGACGGTCAGAGCTCCCACCACGGCGACCGACATCCGTGGGACGCTAGCCCCCACCGCCGGCCGCGCCGCCGCGGGCCTGCTCGGCTACGCTCCCCCCTCCCGACGTCCCCCCGGGAGTGCCACAGGTGACGACCGCTGTCGAGGTCATCGGCGCGAAGCGGGACGGCCACGAGCTCGACGACTCCCAGGTCGTCTGGATGCTCGAGGCCTACCTGCGCGGCGAGGTGGCGCACGAGCAGATGAGCGCGCTGCTGATGGCGATCGTCTGGCGCGGCATGCAGCCCCGTGAGCTGTCGGCCTGGACGTCCGCGATGGTCGCCAGCGGCGTGCGCATGGACCTGTCCGGTACCGGCCGGCCGGTCGTGGACAAGCACTCCTCCGGCGGCGTCGGCGACAAGGTCTCGCTGGTCGTGGCCCCGTTGGTCGCGGCGCTCGGCGTCGCTGTGCCGAAGCTGTCCGGACGCGGGCTGGGCCACACCGGCGGCACCCTGGACAAGCTCGAGAGCATCCCGGGCTGGCGGGGCGAGCTGACCATCGAGCAGTTCCTGGCACAGCTGCGCGACGTCGGTGCGGTCATCGGCAGCGCCGGCGAGGACCTCGCCCCGGCCGACAAGAAGCTCTACGCGTTGCGGGACTTCACGGCCACGGTCGAGTCGATTCCGCTGATCGCCAGCAGCATCATGAGCAAGAAGATCGCCGGGGGAGCCGACGCGGTGCTGCTCGACGTCAAGGTGGGTGCCGGCGCCTTCATGAAAGCGCTCGGTCCTGCGCGCGAGCTCGCGAAGACGATGGTCCGCCTGGGCGCGGACGCCGGTGTGCGGACGGTGTGCCTGCTGACGTCCATGGAGGCGCCGCTGGGCCGCGCGGTCGGAAACGCGCTGGAGGTCGCTGAGGCGGTCGAGGTGCTGCAGGGCGGTGGACCGGCCGACCTGCGCGAGGTCTGCCTGGCCGTAGCGGCGGAGATGTTGGCGCTCGGCGGCGCACCTCAGGACCCCGAGCCGGCGCTGGCCGACGGCCGGGCCTTCGAGCTCTGGCGCCGGATGGTCGCCGCCCAGGGCGGGGACCCGGACGCGCCGCTGCCGGCGGCGGTGCTCTCAGACGTGGTCGAGGCGCCCCGTGACGGCTACCTGGTCCGGCTCGACGCCCTCGCCGTCGGCACCGCCGCCTGGCGGCTGGGCGCCGGCCGGGCCCGCAAGGAGGACGTCATAGACCCGGGCGCAGGCGTCGTGCTCGGCGCCGGCCTCGGCGAGCAGGTGCGCCAGGGCCAGCCGCTCGCAACGCTGCACGCGGCGAGCGCCGAGCGCCTCGCCGAGGGGCGCGCGGCGATGACCAGCGCGTACGACATCGCAGACTCGCCGGCGGCAGAGGTGCCGCTGGTCCTGGAGAAGGTGGGCTGACATGCCGCAGCTGGTGGAGAACCCGGTCCGCGTCCCCGTGGCCGGGGGCAAGCTGATCGACGAGTACGTCGGCCGCGCGTCGACCGGGTCCCAGGCTGTGTCGGTGGCGCACATGCGCTCCCCGTCGGGCTGGGCGGAGCCGCCGCAGACGCCGGAGTTCGACGAGATCACCGTCGTGCTCGGCGGCGCCGTCCACGTCGAGCACCACGGCGGCACGCTTCCAGTGAGCGCCGGCCAGGGCGTGCTGACCAAGGCCCGCGAGCGGGTCCGCTACGTCACGCCGGATGGTGCGGAGTACGTCGCCGTGTGCCTGCCGGCGTTCGCCCCGGACACCGTCCACCGGAAGGACTGAGCGTGCCGACGCTGGAGGAGATCCGCTGCGCGCCCAAGGTGCTGCTGCACGACCACCTCGACGGCGGGCTGCGGCCGGCGACGATCGTCGAGCTGGCCGCCAAGACCGGCTACGCCGACCTGCCCACGACGGACGTCGCCGCGTTGCGACGCTGGTTCCGGGAGAGCGCGGACGCCGGTTCGCTGCCGCGCTATCTGTCCACGTTCAGCCACACGGCCGGCGTCATGCAGACCCGCGACGCCCTGGTGCGCGTGGCCCGCGAGTGCGCTGAGGACCTCGCCGCGGACGGGGTCGTCTACGCCGAGGTCCGCTTCGCCCCCGAGCAGCACCTGGAGGGCGGGCTCTCGCTGCCCGAGGTCGTCGAGGCCGTGCAGGAGGGCTACCGGCAGGGGTGCCACGACCGGCCGATCCGGGTCGTCAGCCTGCTGACCGCCATGCGGCACGCGGCCCGCTCGCTCGAGATCGCCGAGCTGGCCGTGCAGTACCGCGACGCAGGCGTCGTCGGCTTCGACATCGCGGGGGCGGAGGCGGGCTACCCCCCCAGCCGCCACTTCGCGGCGTTCCAGTACATGCAGCACGCCAACGGCCACTTCACGATCCACGCCGGCGAGGCGTTCGGCCTGCCCTCGATCTGGGAGGCGCTGCAGGAGTGCAACGCCGACCGGCTCGGCCACGGGGTGCGGATCGTCGACGACATCTCGGTCGACACCGACGGGCGTGCGACCTTGGGCCGGCTTGCGCAGTACGTCCGTGACAAGCGCATCCCGCTGGAGATGTGCCCGTCGAGCAACGTCCAGACCGGCGCAGCCGTGTCCATCACCGAGCACCCGATCGGCCTGCTGCGAGCGCTGCAGTTCCGTGTCACGGTCAACACCGACAACCGGCTGATGAGCGGCGTCAGCCTCTCCTCCGAGATGGCCGCGCTCGTCGAGGCGTTCGGCTACGACTGGGCGGACCTGCGCTGGCTGACGATCAACGCGATGAAGAGCGCGTTCCTGCCGTTCGACCAGCGTTTGCGCCTGATTGACGAGGTCATCAAGCCGGGGTACGCCGCGCTGATCGGCTGTCCGTCCCGGAAGCCGGGGCACGACCAGGTGATGGGACGGAGGCATGACGGTGACCTTCAGCGGTAAGTGGCGCGGTTCTCAAGGCGCAATCTGGCACGACCCCCGTCCACACGGTGGGGAGAATCTTGTCCGGTAGCCGACCGCCTACCGGCACAAGATCACTAAGGCCAGGGGTCGCCAGCGGACGGCCGAGCGACCGTCCCAATAGACCCGTCCGACTTGGAGGTCCCGCTCGGCGTACGTCATACGGCACACTGCTCGCCGTGAGCGGACTCAAGATCGACTACACCAGGGTCTCCACCACCGGCCAACACCGGCCAGCAGCGCAAGGAAAACCGGAGCGTCCAACGTCGGCAGGACCGACCGAGCCGGTGTACTGAGATCCATTCCGCCTCTCGGACGGTATTCCTTCCACGTGGGAGATGTGCGCTCCACGAAACGTGCACTCCGCGATGCAGCCGCGACCGCCGGCGCAGCTGCAGCGGCTGCCGGCCACCGCGTCGGACCGCCGCACGTTGCGTGTCGGTCGAGCGGGCTCACCGTCACGGTTGTTCTGGCCCACCCTCCAGGTCGCCCTCGAGCGCGAGGTAGGTGTCGGTCAGCCGGGCAAGCGTGCCGGGGTCCGGCTCGGCCCACAGCCCCCGGTCGGCGGCCTCGAGCAGCCGCTCGCTGATGCCCCGCAACGCCCACGGGTTGCTCTTCTGCATGAAGGCCCGGTTGGTCTCGTCGAAGACGTAGGCGGCAGCGAGCTTGTCGTACATCCAGTCGTCGACGACGCCCGCCGTCGCGTCGTAGCCGAACAGGTAGTCCACGGTGGCCGCCAGCTCAAAGGCGCCCTTGTAGCCGTGCCGCTGCATCGCCGCGATCCACTTCGGGTTGACGACGCGGGCGCGGAACACCCGGTGCGTCTCCTCCTGCAGCGAGCGGGTCTTCACCGTGTCGGGGACGGCGCTGTCGCCGACGTAGGCGTCGGGGCTCGTCCCGGTCAGCGCCCGGACCGCCGCGACCATCCCGCCGTGGTACTGGAAGTAGTCGTCGCTGTCGACGATGTCGTGCTCGCGGGTGTCCTGGTTCTTGGCCGCGACGCGCATGCGGGTGTAGGCGCGCTCCATGTCGGCCCGCGCCGGCACGCCGGGCAGGTCCTTGCCGTAGGCGTAGCCGCCCCAGACGGCGTAGACCTCGGCGAGGTCGGCGTCGGTCTTCCAGTCGCGGCTGTCGATCAGCGGCAGCAGTCCGGCGCCGTAGGCCCCCGGCTTGCTGCCGAAGATGCGCGCGGTCGCCCGCCGCTCGTCGGTGCCTGCGGCGACGTCGGCCTGCACGTGCGCGCGCACGTAGTTGTCGGCGTCGCTCTCCTGCAGCGCCGCGACGGTGCGCACGGCGCCGTCGAGCATGTCGACGACGTGCGGGAAGGCGTCGCGGAAGAAGCCGCTGATGCGCAGCGTCACGTCGATGCGGGGACGGCCGAGCTCGGCGAGCGGCACGACCTCGAGGTCGGTGACGCGACGCGAGGCGCGGTCCCAGACCGGGCGCATGCCGAGCAGCCACAGCGCCTCGGCGATGTCGTCGCCGGCGGTGCGCATGGCCGAGGTCCCCCACACCACCAGGCCGATCGACGCCGGGTGCTCGCCGTGGTCGGCGACGTAGCGCTCCAGCAGCGAGTCGCCGAGCGCGACCCCGACCGTCCAGGCGTTGCGGGACGGGATCGCTTTCGGGTCGACGGAGTAGAAGTTGCGTCCGGTCGGCAGCACACCGACCAGGCCGCGGGTCGGCGAGCCGGACGGACCGGCGGGCACGAAGCCGCCGGAAAGCCCGTGCAGCAGGTTGCCGATCTCGTCGGTCGTGCCGGCCAGGCGCGGCACGACCTCCTCGCAGGCGAAGCGCAGCACCCGCTCGACGTCGGGCAGGTCCCGCTCCAGGCTCGTGCGGACGACGTCCGGCACAGCCTCCGGGTCCCAATCGGCTACGTCGAGGGCCAGCACCAACGCCCGCGCCATCTGCTCGAGCCGGTCGGCCTGCACCCGGTCGTCCTCGACCAGGTCGTAGGCGGCGCCGAGCGCGCGCCGTAGCCCGGGCAGCGACCCGGACTCGCCGCCCCAGGTCTGCTGGGCGCGCAGCACGCCGAGCACGAGGTCGACGCGGGGCAGCCCGGTCGGGGCCTGGCCGAGGATGTGCAGCCCGTCGCGGATCAGCACGTCCTTGACCTCGCACAGGTAGCCGTCGACGTGCAGCAGGAACTCGTCGAACTCCGCGTCGCTGGGCGTCTCGGCGACGTGCAGGTCATGGTGCAGCTGGGCGGCCTCGATCAGCTGCCAGATCTGCTCGCGGATCGTCGGCAGCTTGGCCGGGTCCATCGCCTGCACCTGCGCGTACTCGTCGAGCAGCTGCTCGAGCTGCGCCATCTCGTCGTAGCTCTCGGCCCGCGCCATCGGCGGCACGAGGTGGTCGACGACGGTGGCGTGCGCGCGGCGCTTGGCCTGGGTGCCCTCGCCCGGGTCGTTGACGATGAACGGGTAGAACAGCGGCAGCTCGCCGAGCACGGCGTCGGGCGCGCAGCCGGCCGACAGCCCGAGCCCCTTGCCGGGCAGCCACTCCAGCGTCCCGTGCTTGCCGAGGTGCACGACGGCGTCGGCGCCGAAGCCGCCCTCGGCCACCGGCGCGGCCAGCCAGCGGTAGGCCGCGAGGTAGTGGTGGCTCGGCGGCAGGTCGGGGTCGTGGTAGATCGCGATGGGGTTCTCGCCGAACCCGCGGGGTGGCTGGATCGCCAGCACGACGTTGCCGTACTGCAGGGCGGCGAGCACGATGTCCTCGCCGTCGACGTAGAGGCTGCCGGGTGGCGGCCCCCAGTGCGCGGTCATCGCCTCGGACAGCTCGGTGGGCAGCGCGTCGAACCACCGCTGGTAGTCGGCCAGCGGCACCCGCGCGACCGCGGCCGACAGCTGGTCCTCGGTGAGCCACTCGACGTCGTGCCCGCCGGCGGCGATCAGGGTGTGGATGAGCGTGTCGCCGTCGGTCGGGGGCGCACCGACGTCGTACCCGGCGTCCTGCATGGCCTGGAGCAGCAGCACCGCGCTGGCCGGGGTGTCGAGGCCGACCGCGTTGCCGACCCTGGCGTGCTTGGTGGGGTAGCTCGACAGCACGAGCGCGACGCGGCGCTCGGCGTTCGGCACGTACCGCAGCCGGGCGTGCCGGGCAGCGACCCCGGCGACGCGGGCCGCCCGCTCGGGGTCGGCCACGTAGGTGGGCAGGCCGTCCTGGCCCGGTTCCTTAAACGAGAACGGGACGGTGACGAGCCGGCCGTCGAACTCCGGGATCGCGACCTGCATCGCTGCGTCGATCGGCGCCGCACCCGCGGTGGACGCGAGCCAGTCGGCCCGGGTGCTGGTGAGGCAGAGCGCCTGCAGCACCGGCACGTCCAGCCGGGCCAGGGCGGTCGCGTCCCACCCGTCGGCGTCGCTGGCGTTCGCGCCGCCGCTCGCGAGCACGGTGACGATCAGCGCGTCGACGCCGGCGAGCAGCGCGTCGACGACGGGCAGCCGGCCGTCACCGTCCGGGCGCAGCGACCCGACGAACACCGGACGCACGTTGACGCCCGTGTCCTCGAGCGCGTCGCACAGCACGTCGACAAAGGCGGTGTTGCCGGACAGCTCGTGCGCCCGGTAGAAGACGACGCCGACGGTGGGCCGGGCCGGGTTGTGCGTCCGGTCGCCGTGCAGGCCGTAGGCGGGCAGCGTCGTCGGCGTGGCGTAGCCGTGGGTCGTGTGCAGCAGCGCGTCGGACAGGAACGCCACCAGCTGGCGCAGGTTGTCCGGCCCGCCCTCGTGCAGGTAGGCCGCAGCCGCGGCGACGACGGCGGCGGGCGCGGTCGACAGCTCGGCCAGCTCGGCGTCGACGGCTCCCTCGCCTCCGACCGCGACGAGCGGGACACCGGCGGCCAGGCACCGCTCGGCGAGCTCGTCGAAGCCGTCCCAGGCGCGCCGCCCCCCGAGCAGGCGGACGACGGCGACCCTGACGCCCTCGAGCAGGCCGGCGAGATCGTCGACCCGCGCCGGGTTCGCCAGCCGCAGCGCCAGCGCCGGGTCCGGGACGCTGCGGGCGGCCAGCAGGTCGGTGTCGGCGGTGGACAGCAGCAGCAGGGTCACCGCCCCCGTTCTACCCGCCGGATCGAAGGGTGCGCCGGCGGCCTCGTCCGGAGCCGTCCGTTCGGGCTGCGCGACGGTGCGGCGCGGAGCGAGGCTCTCCACGGGGGGGAGGCCTGGGCTGAGCGACCGGGCTTCCCGCTCCCGACGACGTCACATGCTCGCCGGACGGTGCAGTAGGCGCGCTCACCGGCTGAGGGCGTGGTGATGCGCACCCCTGATGCCGTTCGCCCTCGCGCTGCCCTGTCGACCATGGAAATCCTGGCGCCCAGGTCCCCGCCCGGACCGGCCGAGGTGACCACGACCGGCGGCGTGCCACTCACCGGTTAGCCTCACGATCCGTTGCCCGCGCAGTCGCAGGGCCGCGTCTGTGGGGAAGGGGTCGATCATGACGACCGTGGCGGCGGCGACGACCCTGCCGGTTCTCGACCTGTCCCAGTTGGACAGAGGTGCGGCGAGCGCGGCACGGTTTCGCACCGCGCTGCTCGCGGCGACGCACGACTTCGGGTTCTTCTACCTGGTGGGGCACGGCATTCCCCCGGCCGTTATCGCCGAGCTGTTCGCGGAGGCGACCCGCTTCTTCGCGCTACCGGTGGGAGACAAGCGCCAGGTCGAGATGGTGCTCAGTCCGCACTTTCGCGGCTATACCCGCACGGGCGGTGAGCTGACGCAGGGTCAGGTCGACTGGCGCGAGCAGATCGACCTCGCCGCCGAGCGGCCCGCCTGCGATGACCCTTCTGCGCCTGACTACATGCGGCTCGAAGGCCCCAATCTCTGGCCGTCGGCCCAGCCGCGGCTGCGGGAGGCCTTCACCGACTGGGAGCAGCGGTGCACAGCTGCCTCCAGGCGCTTGCTGCAGTCGTGGGCGCTGGCGCTCGGCAGCCCGAAGGACGTCTTCGACAGCATGTTCGGCGACCGCCCCTCGACCCTTGTCAAGCTGATCCGCTATCCGGGACGCGAGGAGCGCGGGCAGGGTGTCGGTGCGCACAAGGATCCCGGCGTCCTGACGCTGCTGATGATCGAGCCGGGCGGCGCCGGCCTGCAGATCGAGACGTCCGACGGTTGGGTCGAGGCCCCGGCGGTGCCGGACGCCTTCGTGGTGAACATCGGTGAGCTCATGGAGTTCGCGACGAACGGATACCTGAAGGCGACCGTCCACCGCGTCATCTCACCGCCGCCGGGTCGGACCCGCCTGTCGATCCCGTTCTTCTTCAACCCCGCCCTCGATTCCACGGTGCCCCGCATCGATCTGCCGTCCCACCTGGAAAGGCAGACCCGTGGGGTGAGTCAGGACCCGGACAACGTCATCTCCGGGACGTTCGGCGAGAACATGCTCAAGGCCCGCCTACGCGCACATCCAGACGTCGCGGCCCGGCACCACGCAGACCTCTTGTAGCGCGTCGTTCTGGGCCACGGTGCTCAGCACGCGAGTGATCGCCACGCTGCGGGAACCGAGGCGACGGCCAGCACGCCGCTGGTCGCTCACCTCTGCAGGCGGGCACCCGCGCCTGTCGGCGGAGCAAGGCTCCGTCACAGCGGCGGTGGTGCCGGTGTGGTGATGTGACCGGTGTGTTGTCGAGGCTCCCGGTTCTGGGCAGCCACCCCAAGCAACGTTGCAGGTCCCCCGGCAACCTACAAGTGAACGGGCACTTTGCTTGTAGGTTGCTCCGCCACAGGCGCTGCCCAGCGCCCTGTGTGTAGAGACCTGCGTTTCCAGGTGCACAAGCCGCGCACAGGCCGCAGCCGGGTGGCATCCACACGGTCGCTCGTTGCCTGCGGGTCGCTCAGGTGCCGGTCGAGCACGAGCCTAGCCAGCCGGAACGCCACTGCTGTTCCCGGAACCCGCGCAGCGACTCCAGCGGGCGCTGCTCAGACTGCCCGGCGCCGCTGACGGTCTTGCTCGTGGGCAGGTCGCCCAGCGGCAGCGTGAGCGTCGAGCTTTCGTCGAAGGACGCGAAGAGCGCGTCGTCGGACAGCTCGCGGCTAGCCGGTGACGCGCGGAAAGCGGACCTCGAGATCGGCGCGCTCGAGGACGCGGCCGGTCGATGTGTCAGGGTGGCACCGTGGCCCGCATCAACGACGTCGGTGGGGTCGAGGGCTTCGACCTGCCGCAGCCCGAGGTCGACGAGCCGGCTTTCCATGCCGACTGGGAGGCGCACGTCTTCGCGATGAACCGGGCGCTCCTCGGCGCCGGTGTCTACAACCTCGATGAGTTCCGCGACGCGATCGAGCGGATGCCGCCGGCGGAGTACCTCGCATCGAGCTATTACGAGAAGTGGTTCCACGCCGTCACGACGCTGTGCGTGGAGAAGGGCGTGCTCACGCGCGATGAGGTGCACGGTGGCTGACCGCTTCCCCCCTGGCACCCGCGTCCGCACCCGGCGCAGCGACCCGCCGCACCACACTCGGCTACCGCGCTACGCCCGAGGCGCGGTCGGGACCGTGCTCGAGCCCGAGGGGTCCAGCCCGCTCGCCGACGACCGCGCGCGCGGCCTGCCGGCGCAAACACAGACCGTCTACACCGTCCGGTTCGACGCAACCGAGCTGTTCGGCGAGGGCGACCACAGCGTGATGCTGGCGCTGTTCGAGAGCTACCTACAGGAGGAGCGATGAGCGGTGACCACGCCGGGGCGTCCACCGCGCTGGCGGCGAAGGTCCGGCACGTCGAGGCGCTGCTCGAGCAACGAGGGCTGGTCGACCCGGCTGAGCTGGACCGGGCGCTGACGGCCTTCCTGGCCAAGGGCTCACCCGCCAGCGGTGCCCGCGTCGTGGCCCGGGCGTGGGTCGACGAGGGCTTCCGGCAGCGGCTGCTGGACAACGCCAACGCCGCCCTGCCCGAGGTCGGCCTGTCGATGGGCGGTGGTCTGCAGGAGCAGCGGCTGAAGGTGATCGCGAACACCGCGTCCGCGCACAACGTCATCGTCTGCACTCTCTGCTCGTGCTACCCGATCGCGCTACTCGGCCCGTCGCCGAGCTGGTACAAGAGCGAGGGCTACCGGTCCCGGGTGGTGCGCGACCCACAGGGCGTCCTGCACGAGTTCGGCTACGACGTACCGGCGGACGTCGAGATCACGGT
>JAABUN010000732.1_pt1 | contig 81545 bp, 22 predicted proteins | sample 5559311 | NCBI WGS metagenome assembly JAABUN01 (sample SAMN10711877, study PRJNA513370) | rock metagenome | isolation source: Antarctica rocks | place: Antarctica: Victoria Land, Siegfried Peak sud | reverse complement strand
AAAGTGTTACGACCCGTCGTCTTCTAACTAGAAGGCTCCGGAGTCTGGGTGGATCTCGTAGAGAGGAGTGTCAAGGACTAGGGTAAACAGGCTTCGTACTAAACTGGTCTGATACAGGTGGAGTATTGTATTCAGTGTCTAGGAGATATCTAGGTTGATAACATGAGTTGAGCACGAAGCTCCTATCTAAGGGAAAGATCACGCTTTCTATATAGACATAGGAAAGTCCATGCTCGCGCTAGTCGCCAGTGATCGACCTGCGTCGACCCGAGCGACCAGGTCGAGCGATCGCTCGACCCGCCATGCCAAGGCATGTTCGACTTTAATAAGCGCCTATGGCGTCTGCCAAGGCTCTACTACCAAGGTCGTAACATAGTACCTTAAGGTAGGTAATACCCTAATATCTCTTCTAACCGCTCTAATTAATATTATAATAGGTTAGCTAAGGCGTAGAATATATACCTAATATATAAGAAACGTCCTAATTATTCTAAAACTACTATAAAACTTATTAATAAGGGGCTTATATTACTATACTAGAGGATTATATATAGCTTCTAGTATATTCTATAAAGGTATTCTACTCCAGGTCTTTATATTTAATAATAGTACTGCTAATTCTCTTTTATAATAGCTCTAGTCATTCCTTATTAACTACTCTACCTCTAGGCGTAGTACTAAGACTATTATATTACATATTATTATTATTATTATATAGTATAAAACTATTTATAGGATAGATACTATTATATTCCTAGGCTAAATACGTAAATTACTATTTTACTCTACTTCTATTCCTATTACTTACTAACGTATATAATATTAGTCTAAGTAGATAGAAATATATATTATATTACTAGGAATATAATACTATTAGTATTATTAAAATAGGTATACAGGTATATATAATATAGCTAATATTATTATTTTTACCCGCTAAATATCTATGTTATTACTCCGTAGTTACCGCTATTAACGCTAGGTAATAGGGGTGATTTTTCCCTACGTAAAAATCTTGAATTTTTACAGGTATTTTCTAGTTAGAGTATATAACTAGAGGTATAAATAGATATTAAATAATATCTTCTTTTACCTAATAAAGGTTTTTATTATATACTACTAGTATAGCTACGTTTAAGGAAATTCTAGTTAGCTACTAAGCCTACTAAATTTATACTTTCTAGGTAGATTTCCTTAGAATTCCCTAGAGTAGGAAAGAGAGGTACTAGTTATTAAGAACTAGATAGATAAGGTTATATAAAGGTAATAGCTTTTTAATAATATTATATTAAAGGAATATTAATATTATAAGGTCTAAATACTAGTCTAAGTAGATAGGTTAACTTCTTATTAAGTAGTTTAAAATCTTACTAAGTTTAGTTTCTAATCTCTATACTTAAAGTAGGCTAGAAGTATTAAGTAGATACTTAAGAATTTCTTTAATAGATAGTCTAAATTTATAGAAGTTTATAATAGGGAAGCGCTAGATATAGCCCTTATTAACCTTAATCCTTAACTAGTCTACTAGGTAGGCCTTAATCTATACCTTAAATAGTTAATAATAATAGTATTTATCTTCTTTATAATTATAAAACTAGCGTAGTAAGGAACTTACTTTAGTAGTAATAGTAGTATAATAATCTATTATTATAAGTAATAAGTTATAGTTTAAACTAAGGTATAAGTAAAAGAATATATATTAATACTAAGTATAAGAGTACCCGTTTTAATATTTTTAGCTATTACTATATTTTTTATCTAATAGTAATTTTCTTATAAAGTAATTTTCTTATAAAGCCTCTATTTTATTACTATTTATTAATTTAATATCTTAGTATAGATATAGATTCTTTAATCCCTATCCTAGTAAGTATAAGACTTCTTAAATTTATTAATAACGTCTAGTACGTCTCCCTTAAGTCTCTAGGTAGGCTTATAGGTATCCTCTTTATAGCCTTTCTACTTAACTTAATACCCGTTTTACCTTCCCCGTTTTTCCTTTTAAATTATTCTTTCTACTATAAATTCTTCTTAACCCTAGATAATAATTAGAGCTAGTAGGGGTATATCTTAGTTATATAAGTTAGCTTTTAATTATTTAAGATAGATAATAAAGATAACTAGGTAAATCTTTACTATACTAGGAGGAAGCTCTAGCTTATAAGCGAGTAGGCTTATTTTTTATAGAATTCTATAAGGCCCTACCTTCTTAATAGTAAGGGATAAACTTTTAAGGATATAATACCTAGTATCCCCTATTTTTACTAGTTTTAAATAAGTATATTTAGATAGGTCTAGTACGCGATATTTTAAATCCTACTTATAAGCTATTTTAGCTTAGGCTAATATAATAGTATTAAATATATTATTCCTAATAGTTTCTTAGTTATAAAGAAAATTTCCTACTATAAAGTTAGATTCTAGTATTATAAATAATAAGAACCCTCTTAGCTTTACCTTATATAAAACTTTAAATAGTATTATAATTATACTAGTATTCTCTAAAGTATTTAACGTATACTTAACTTCTACTAGAAGGGTATCCTAGTTTTCCTTATACTAGCTAACTAATAAGTAATATAAAGCTATCTCTACTATTTAATTTATTTATCTAGCCTATCTATTAGTAGCGGGATAGTATATAGTAGTTATTCCTAGGGAAACTCCGTATCTAATAAATAGGGGTTTCTAGAAGGTACTAGTAAATTTTAGGTCTCTATCTAAAATAAGATAGCTAGGTATACCCTAAGTTTTATAAATAGTATTAAAGTATCTATTAGCCTAATCTTATACTTCATCTATTTTATTACCTAATACTAGAGAAATAAACTTAGAAAATTTATCTATTATTATAAGTAAAGAATTATAGCTATTAATAGTTAAAGGAAGGCTAATAATAAAATCTATTAATAATTCTTCTAGTAGCTACTAGGATACCTCTATAAGTTAAAGTTCCCTATATAGTAGTTATCTAGAAGGCTTAGATAGTTAGTAGGCTAGATACCTATTAATATAACCTTAAATAACCTTATATATCTTTAGAAAATATATTAAACTCTATAAATAGTTATATATATAATAAATACCTTTATATATATAATAATTATATCTATATTTTAAGATTTTCCTTATAAGTATTTTAGGAATATATAAGTAATCTAGCCCTAGATAGCTAACTATATATAATAGTTAAGAATTAATATTAAGCTAGTATACTTAATAAATAGTCTTTAACCCTATTTCTAGTTATTAGGATTCCTAGACCTACTTTTAGACCTACTTATAGATCTACCTAAAATAAGGGTCTTTTAATAAGGTAGCTACGATTTCCTTAAGAAAATCTTATTTAACCTAGATAACTACTACTAGGAATATATTAGTTAAATTAAGTTTCTTAGTAAGAAGTCTTAAAAGGCTATTAGCGTTTCTATAGGATTTCCCTACCTAGTAAATAATTCTTATCCTTATTTAGAATATTAATAAATATAGCGCCTATTTATTTAGCTTAGTAGACTACTATCTATTTATCTTATTCTATAATACTAATTTTAATATAGTATAATTAATAATAATAGTAAAATCGCTATTATTAAAGAATTAGGGAAGTTTTATCAGGGCTTAGACTAGAGTACTAGCCTCTAATTCTATAGCCTAATATCTTATTTTAGTATCTAAAAGGTCTCTTAAAAGAAATAAGATTAGTCTTTCTACCCTATTAAACCTAATCTAGTATAGCGTAGCTCTATAACCCTTCTCTTTACTACTATCTATATAAAGAATAAAAGGCTTACTAAAGTTAGGGAATACTAAGGTAGGTACGTTATATAGTTTATTCTTAAGTATTTCCTATACTTTATAATATTAGGGGCTAGCGTATAACTACCTAGATTTAAATCTAGATCTATTAGATTCTTTAGGTTTATTAGAGTTTATTATTAATTTTAATAGTAACGACGTTACTAGTAAAGGGCTAGAGGTATCTACTAATAGATACTTCTTTTATATATAGTTCCTCTAAGGGTAACCCTTATTTAGGCTACCCTTAAAGCCTTCTATTTTTAGTCTAATAAGAGGTCGCGCTATTATAGTATAATATTTAATAAATTTTTAATAGTAGCTAAAAAATCCTAATCTAATTTTAAGTTCCTAGAGATTTATTAGGAAAGTTATATTTTAAACTACTTTAACTTTCTCTTTTATAATACTTAAACCTAGTCTAGAGATATAATATCCTAAAGTAGTAATACTAGGATAAGTAAAATAATATTTTACTAGGGATAATATAATACTACTTTTCTCTAGTAGCCCTAGGACTTAGTTTAAGTACTTAAGATAGTTATTAAGAGTAGTTAAAAAGATTATTATATTATTAATATATACTAGAATAAATTATTATAAGTATAAGGATAGGAGTATTTCTATCTAATATTAAAAGAAACTTAGAGTATTTATTAACCTTATTATAAAGACCTTTAACTATTCTTAACCCTAGTAGGGGCTAATAAATATTATCTTCTACTAGTTTAAAAGATATATACCCTATTAAAAAAACCCTTTTATAAGGTTAATAAAAGAGAATATTACTAATCTACTAAGCGCTTCTAGGATTATATCTTATTTTAAGAGGGGATATATATCTAGGTAGAGCTTAGTATTAACCTTATATAAATCTACTACTACTCTTAGCTTCCTATCTTTTATACTATAAAGGCCGGTAATAATATATTAGATAGTACCCCTAAAAGAACCTTTTCAATTTAGCCCTACTCTAGGGGGTCTAGAGTTAAATTTATAGCCTTATAATTCCTTTAGAAAAGGTTATAAGGGTTCTACTTTCATCCCGCTATATTAAATTTATCCTTAAAGGGTATTAATATCTTAATACTATTATTAAACTTTCCTAGGCTATTTTAAAAAAGTATATTATACTTTTTAAGTACCTTTTTAATATATTCTTAGTATTTAGGCCCTTAATAGGTAGAGATATCTACTTCTAGAATTACTACCTCCTCTAGGAGATCTACTATATAAGGTATATTAAGTTCCTCCTAGAATTTACTAGTATAAATATTAGTAAAGTAGAAATCTACCTTTATAAGCTTTACTAATTCTTATAATATTAATAGTCTACCTAGTAGCTATCCTTTATAGATTTTAATAGAATATTAATTAAAATTTACTATTAGGTAGGCTTAAGGATTATTATTAATTACTACTTAAATACCTAATATAAAGGGTCCTAACTAGAAATTAACCTTTAATAGAGGTTTAAATAAGTAGTTATAATTTATTACTAACGGGCGGTATTTAATTAGTATATTTTATCCTATCCTAGAGTCTAGTATTATTACTAAGTTAGTATAAATATTAACCTTTTTATATTTTAAGACCCTTAGCCTTTTTAGTTTAATTAGTAGTATTAGTATTATTATAAATTCTTAGATATTAGCGTAGATCCTTAGAATTAGATCTAATTTAGAGGTAACTCTAATTAGAATAGGGGTTTAATATATTATAATAAGATCCTAGTATTTACCCTATTAGATATTAACTATATTTAGTTTTATAATATTTATACTAATAATTATATTATATAGGAGTCTTAAAACTATATAGATTTCTCTAGATATTTTAATAGGTTCTTTAGTTAAACTATATATCCTAATATCTACCTTAATATAATCCTATAATAATAACTCCCTAGAACTAACTCCCCTATATTAAAGCCTTTTCCCCCTAGTTATAAGGTAGTTATTATAACCTTTAAAGAATACTAGATAATAATACTTAGAAATAAGGGATACTAGGGATCTAGTATTAAAATAAAACTCTAGTATTCTACTATCTTTACTAATATACTAGTATATAATACTAGAGAATTTCCTAAAATCTATACTAACTCTTATTAGTATAATAGAAAAAGTAAAAATACTAGGTTCTAATCCCCCTAGGGATAAAATAGTAAGGTTATTAAGATAAGATAGTTTTAAAAATTTTCTAGTAGTAATATTTAAGCTATTAGTAGATTTATTACCCTCTAATAGGCTCTAACTACTAGTTAGGAGCCCTAAGAGGCTTCCCCCTATAACTCCTTATCTATAAGGATCTCTAAAGTTATATAGGTCTCTAGATTATATAAATTAAGATTATTATCCCTATTATAATAATCCTTATTAGTTAGGTTAATATCTATCTCCTCCTTTAACTTAACCTTTAAGGACTTTTTCTTTTTATTATTATAGTTACTATCCTAATAATTTCTATTATAATACTAGTAAGGATAAGGTAGAATCCTTTTAAGTTATTAATTATTAGCTATTATCTTTTTTAAAGGATATCTTTTTATCTTTATAGCTTTAGGGTTAGCTAACTAAATAATTACTAGACTTAGGCTAGGGATAATACTTATAATACTAGAGTTACTACTAGTTTCTAATAGGGTCTATTTATCTTATAAACCCGCTTAGCTACTACCTTATTATTTTAAACTTACCTATTAAAGTTTTCTATAATATCTCCTTCTTCCTATATTAGGGTTATAAGTACTAGGTTTAGCTTAAGGCTTTATTATAAATATCTAATAATTATATCCTTATTATTAATACCTATATTATATAAGTAGTTAGTCTTTTAAGTTAGATATTAGCTAAGGGTAAGTAATAATTAATTAAAATAGAACTTTATTTTCTTATCTTCCTTTATTAATTTAAATTAATTAGGTTAATATTCTTAAAGAAGTTTATCTTCCTAAATAGCTAAATTATAATTTATTTCTTAGCGGACCCTTATAAAAAGGCTATTATACTATTTTAGAGTATCCCCTTCTAAATATATTAAGAGTACTCTAAGGACTAGACTACTACCTTCTAGTTCTATTATATAATAAAAGCGGCGGAGAAAGAAGGTTATAAAGTATTTTTTAAAATTAAATATTATAATTTCTTAGGATTAAAGGTTTTACTCCTTTTACTTAATTAAGGTAGATATTTATTAAGGTCCTTATATTAATAATAGTTATAACTATTAATATAATTTTAAGGTAAGTCTAGTTAAAATTCTTAAGGAAAGTCTTAAAGAGGATTTAGATATCTAGCCTTAAATAGTTTATTATAATACCCTAATATTAACTCTAACTAATAATTTTCCTAAGAAATAAACCTAGGTTCTAGGCTAAGGTTATAATTTTAATTATAATAGAGTTCTACTTCCTATTAGGTAACCTTTATATATAAGTATACTAACTTATTTTATTCTACTAAAAGATATTATAACTTAGGTTCTTAGTAATAGTAGTTAGGCTAGAATACTCTAAGCTAATTGTTACGACCCAGTCGTCCCTAGGGTTAATAGGTCTAGGTTAATCTCGTAGAGTAGAGTATTAAGGACTAGATAAGTAGGCTTTATACTAAACTAGTCTAATATAGATATTATATTATATTTAGTATCTAGGAGATTACTAAATTAATAATATAAGTTAAGTATAAAGCTCCTATCTAAGGGAAAAGTACGCTCTCTATATAGATATAGGAAAGCCTACTAAGAGGTATAATTTATATAAATCACCCTATAATCTACCTAAGACGCGGTTTACCTAGGTTACCTAGTAATCTACCTATAATATAATTCACCTAGGTTACTTAGTAATCTACCTAATTATAATAAGAACTATACTAGCTAGTACGTAGTATATAGACTAAGTCCTACTTATAATATTAGGTTCCCCCTTATTAGTTTTTATCTTAAAAACTCTTATAATACTATACCTGCTAATAGATATCGGCTTTTATTAGTATACCGGCGTTAAGTATTAATAGATTTATTTATCCCTTCTCCTCTAATACGTGTTTATAAGAACTATAAGAAATCCTATACGCCAGAAAAGTATAAGCTTAATATGCTTTAGACCGTTATATTAAATACACTTATAAGGGCTATAACTATAATCTCATAACCTTTTCTCTATTAAAGTAGGCCCGTATATATTAATAAAGGAAAGAGAAGTTAATAGAAGCTAAAGAGGCTCTAGCTCGCTTTACTTATCTTTAGGTAGAGGTCACTACCTTAGAGAGTAAAGAGCTAGAACTAGTTAAAGGTAAACTTAGGAATATAAAGGAGGTAGAAGCGGATAAGAAGGTATAAGGCCTTAACCCCGACGACTTCCTCTCTAATATATCTTTAGAGTAAGTTAAAATCCCCGCGGACTTTAACTAGTCCGGTCTTATTAATATTAGTAGAATTAGTATAAGAGGTTCTAGTAGTTCTTAAGGTTCTTAACTAGTTCCTAGGTACTTTTAGAATCCTTATAACCTTTCCACTTAATAAGATAGGTCTAATCTTTTTATACTAGGATTTTCTTAGCCTTAAACTCGTCTTCTTCTTCTACTTTAAAGTAGAAGGTTTCTTATAAGGGTATACTTAGATCTACTAGTTCTAACTTAGAGATATAAAATACTAGGTATACTTTAACGTTAGGTAGAAGATTTAATTTATAATTAACTAGTCCCTTTATCCTTTAAATAGAAAATAGTCTAACCTTAATATAATCTAGTTTCTTACTTAGTTTCCTTATTTTAAAATCCTTTATAAGGAGGTAGATTTTATCCCCCTCTTTTAACTAAGGATATATTTTCCTTTTCTTATTAATATACCTTACCGTTTTATTATTTACCCTATAAATTATGCCTTATATATCTTTATATAGTTACTTTATCTCTAATATAAGTACTATTACTTTATCTACGTCTAGGCTAGGCCTTAGGTCTAGGAATATATTTACTTATCTTTTATAATTTATAAAGAATAGAGATAGCTTTATTATATCTAACTACTTGTTATTAAATACTAACTATACTATAAGTAGTAATAATACCTAATTATTTTATTTAGTATTAATATAATATCTAAGGTATATTTCTATTATTTAATTAGTCCGTTCTATCTATCTATCTATTTATAGGTAGTAAGCTATTAATATTTATAGCTTTATCCTGATTACTAATATTAATATCTTCTAATAGTTTAATATAAAAAGCTTGTCTCTATTAGATATAATAGACTCAGGTATACTATAATCTCTTATAAGCCTATTAAGGAGAATGAACCCTAACTATTTAGTAGTATAAGTCTCTTTAAATAGTATTATAATCATATACTTTATTAGTTTATTTATAATAACTATTATTAAGTTATAGACCTCCTTTATAGTCGGGTCTCCTAACTTAGGTAGTTTTACTATAAAGTCTATTATAATCACTTTTTATAATAAGTCTAGTACTAGTATAAACTGAATTTACCTATATTTTATATAGCGTGCCGATTTATTCTATTAATACTAGATATACCCCTTGATATATCCTTTAACTTTCACTTATAACCTTAGCGCGGCGTATATCCTTCTAATAAGTTTAACTATCTTAGTAACCCCTAGGTATCCTTATAGTAGGTTATTATAGTAATCCTGTACTACTTCTTTAATATATAATTCCGGTAAGTAAAGCTTGTCCTTATACTTTAGGAATTTATCTCCTAGTTACTAACTCCTTAATTTCTTTACTAGGTCGTTAGTCTAGTATCCCTTTTAAATACTAGTTAAAACTCCTAGGACTTGGATATATATAGTTACTACTAATATTTATATTAGTACTAGCGATCTATTATCCTCTATATTTAGGATTGGTTTTATTATTATATTCTTGGTTTCTATATAGTAAGTAGCTCCTTATTATATATATTATAGTTCTACTCTACTAGTATTATTTTCCTAGAGAAATAGGCTATTAGATACTATTTCCCTTCTATTAGTTAATATAAGTAAGCTCTAATTACTAGATCTAAGGCGTTAGTCTCTATCCGTACCGGTTTATTAGCTTAGAAGGTTCTAAGTACTAGTAGGTCTATATAAGATTACTTTAAGATCTTAAATACTTTCTTTTAAGTTATATCCTATTTAAACCTTATATCCTTTTTAGTAATATTAATTAAAAGGATAGCTTTTTTAGAATAGTCTTAAATAAATCTACGATTAAAGTTTATAAATCTAAGGAAACTTTAAACTTCTTTAATATCTATAGGTACTAGCTATTTAAGTATTACCTTAACCTTCTTAGGGCTTATCTAAATTCCTTTTATACTAATTATAAATCCTAGGAATTCTACTAATTCCTTATAAAATTTATATTTATCTAGGTTAAGGAATAGTTTAGTATTTATAAAGTATAATAAAACTTCTTATATATACTAGATATAAGTATCCTCTTTCTTAGAGTATATTAAAATATAATTAAGGTAAGCAATTATTATTTAATCTAAGTACGCCCTTAATATATTATTAATTAATACTTAGTAGGTTACTAGTATATTAGTAAGTCTGAATAGTATTACTAGATACTTATAATAACTATAGTATATTTAAAATACTATTTTCTATTCTTTACCTTCTTTTATCTAAATTAAATTATAAGCTTCTTAAAGGTCTAGCTTAGTAAATACTTTTACCTTACTAAGTCGATCCTATAACTCGTTAATATTTAGTAAAGGATACCTATTCTTAATCATGATATTATTTAACTTCTAAAAGCTAATATATAATCTTAGCTTTCTATCCTTCTTTAATATAAAGAGGATTAGATATCCTGCTAGTAATTTAGATTCTTAAATAAATCCCTTTTTAAGGTTCTCCTTAATATACCCGCGAAGTACTAAGAGTTCCTTTTCTAAAAGTATATATATTAATCTAAATATTAGCTCTCTACTAGGTTTAAGTTTAATCTTATAATCCTATAGTTAATACCTAGGTAACGCCTTTACTATTATCTCTTCCTTAAAAAGCCACTTCCACTTTTTATATTAATAAGGGATTATAAAAGGTTTGTCTTTTCCTTTAATTCCTCTAACTTACTTACTTAGCTAACCTCTACTAATATATATTAAGTCGGACCCTTTCTTCTAAAGGTTATCCTTTTTCTTTGAAGTTAAGGTTATATACGCCTTAACTAGTCTATAATTCTACTTCTTATCTATTATTATCCTCTATTAGCGTATAAGTTAGATCCTAGCGACGTCTCTAGTTTACTGAAATATAAGTACTCCTTCTCACTAATTTATAACGGGATTATATTCCTTTAACTAAGGTATTCCTAGAATAATATAATACGTAGCTATTATAATAATATTAAAGGAAAGCTCCTTATAATAGCATTAAATAATAATAGGTAGTAAGGTTATCTCCTTATCTACTCTCTTTAATAGTTTTAGTCTGTCGACTCCCTATAAATTATACTAATACTTTTTCCTATAAGTAGGTAGGCCTATTAACCGTACCATTTCTTGAGAGATAAAGTTTCTAGTTACTCTAGAGTCTATTATTATAATAGTCTTCTAACTATTAATATTTACCGGTATATTTATATATATATTATACTAAGATGTATATAAGTACTATATAAGGGTTAATATATTTATCTCCTTAGACTTCCTCTTAGTATAAGGGATTACTCTTTTCCCGATAATAGGAGGAATCTAGTAAGCTTCTTCTATTATATATACTTTTTACACGTATTATAAAAGTATATATACTATTCTATTAGATAATACTCTCTAGTATTCTTATTATACTTAAGATATATGTAAAGTATATTATACTACCTCTAGTTATAACCTAGGAACTATTTTTAATGTCTTTTAATTTCAAGGTACTAGTAGTAACCTATTACTCTATAATATTTCTAGTCTTTATATCTATACGTAGGAACTACCGCTATATTACCTAGCTATATTTTTATTATATAATAATACTAGTAATAGTATTTTATATATACTATCTAGTATATAATACTATATTCTAGATGGTTTAGATTATTATAATACTCGTTCTTTAGTAATATATTACTATACTTTATTCTATACTCTTTAAGCTTGGATTTTCCTTTTAAGTCTTCCTGTATTTCTTCTTCTTAATCCTTAGATACTAAGGTATAAGGTTCGGATTTATCTAGAGATTTAACCGATTTATTTTCGTCGGCTACTAAATTACTCTATCCTAAATTATCTGTCTCTATTCTTTATCCTTACTTATACTTATTCTTATAAGCCTTATAATTATCTTCTACCTTAAGTTCTTATATTCTACTTCAGATTTCTTTAAGACGTTTATTAATTTATTTAATATTCTAGCTTCTCTTTATAACTTCTTCCTAAAGCTTATAATAGTGTTATTAAGTCTCCTAGATATTTACTTATAATAGATTAAAATAGTCAAGTAAATCTATTATAATTATATTAATCTCTCTATTACTAAACTCTAGTTTAAGTAGATCTTTTATAAGTCCGTTATTCTTAATAGGTACCTTTTCTAGTACGTTGAGCTGCGGTTATTATACTATATTCTTTAACCTATACTCTCTAGCTATATAGCCCGGCTTACTATAATTATAATAAGTAATTACTTTCTTACCCCTACTTTACTACTTCTTACCTCTAAATACCCCCTTCTTTACTTTCTTTATAAAGTTAAGCTCTATTAGTATAGGTTTATAAGGATCTCTCTCCTTATAAGTTAGCCGGTAGGGTTTTATAAAATACCCTAATTATTTAAATCCTCCGGTACCTCTATTATACCGTTTCTCTATTATTTATTTAAATAACTTGTTATTAATATTAATAGCTTCCTTTATAAGGTTATCTAGGGTATCTAGGACTAATCCGGTCCTTATAAGTTTATCTTTAATATTATCCTTTAGTCCTCGATAATATATTATTATAAGAGTATTATTATCCTAGTCTATTTATACTAAGTACTATTAAAATTAAGTAGAGTACTCTATAGCTAACTTCTTTTACGTTAGATACTAAATAATGTATATTATTACTTTATTCTTATTTAATAGTCTAAAGACTCTTTAAATCTCTACCTTAAACTTAGTAAAGCTTTTAAACTATATTTTAATATTATTACTATCGTTATTATTATCCTTATACTTCTTTTAGAATAGTCTAATCTATTTCTATATATGTCCTTATATATAAATAATTATAAAGATAGTTCGTTTCTTAACTAGAAGTTCTATTTCCTGAAAGGTAATATATAACTTGAGTTATATAAGCTAATCTTTAAGTTTATCTCTATCCCCGTAATAGAGGTCTAGCTATATAACTTTAACTAATCTTTTATTTATATCATCTATTATTGAACATTATTAGCTGACTTAGCTTAGGGTAGGCTCTCGTCTTAAGGTACTTATCTTAAGGGTGCTTAAAGTATTATAACCCGGTCGTCTCTAGGGTTAATAGGTCTAGGTTAATCTTATAAAGTAGAGTATTAAGGACTAGATAAGTAGGCTTTATATTAAACTAGTCTAATATAGATATTATATTATATTTAGTATCTAGGAGATTACTAAGTTAATAATATAAGTTAAGTACGAAGCTCCTATCTAAGGGAAAAGCACGCTCTTTATATAGATATAGGAAAGCTTATTAAGAGGTATAGTTTATATAGATTACCCTGCGATCTACCTAAGACGCGGTTTATCTAGGTTACCTAGTAATCTACCTGTAATATAATTCACCTAGGTCACCTAGTAATCCACCTAACTATAATAAGAACTATACTAGCTAGTACGTAGTATATAGACTAAGTCCTACTCGTAATACTAATCCTCTATAAAAGGTTAATAAAGAATAAAAGTCTCTAGCTAGGTATCCTAATAGGGTAGTACTAGGGTATTTTAACCCTATAAACTAGCTATAATTAATTTAAAGCTAGAAGTAAGTAGGGACCTATTATATTATATTTTTATTAGATCTTCTTTAATTTTTTAATTAAAAGGGTCTTTTTATTCCTAATAGGCTCTATCTAATATTAGATACTAGATTTTATTAGCTTATAACCCTCTTCCTAGAGGGTAAGCTAGCTTATATTATATAGGTAATAGATAATAGCTAGAGGTAACCTCTTTAATTACTTATTAAGAAAGATTAAGATTATCCTATTTACTAGGCCTATTATATAGTTTATCTAGCTACTCCTAGAATATTTCTTTATTTTTAATAATAGAGTATAGGTAGCTAAGAAGTTATTACTTAGCTTCTAACTAGAAAGACTTCTTCTTAGCTTTTAATAAGAGTTAATAGATAGCTTAAGTAGCCCTTATATTAATATTATTAACTAGTTCTTAAAGGAATAGGGCTTTATATCCTAGGGTCCTCTTAATTAATTATCTTATAGTAATTAGTATTATAATATAGTCTTATTAATATACTATTTTTAAATACCTTATATTACCTAAATTCTTCTAGATTCTTATAACTTCCTTAATCTACCTAGAAATATATTTTATAATACCTAGATAAGGTATAACTTATTTCCTAGCTACTACTAAGGATTTACCCTAGGCTACCTTTATAAATTTAGGTAGATTAACTAGATTATTAAGGCCTAAATTATTTCTCCCTAATTTAATTTAGTTAGCTATCCTTACTAGGGTTTTCTAGAATCTAGGGTTCTAGTAGATAGAGGGGCCCTTAATAAGCGCTAGGTAGTCTTAGTACCTTACTTTAAATCCTATAAAGAAGCTAGAAATATCTCTAGCTCTAATCTAGACTATTAGAATTCTAGCTAGGCTAATCTTTTAAGATCTACTACTACTCTTAAGCTATACTAAGCTAGTCTAAGACTATTTTAAGTAAGATACTTAATAAGGTACTAATTAGGATAATTAACTAAGTTTACTTATTTAGGTTTTATAAAGAGGAAATTATATAAGTAGAAGGTAAGAATAAGAGTATTATAATTAGTTATAATAATAGGTTAAGCTAGGTTAAATAATATAGAGGGCTTTCTAGCTCTAGTTTTTTAAAAGAAGGATAGGGAATAAAATAAAGAAGAATAGAATTATTAAGGCTAATAAATAGAAATCTTTTAATAAGGTAATAGGATAGAATAGAGTAGAAGCGACTTTTATACCTTATAATCCCCTTAAGAATAGTTAATTACTAATAAATAGACCTAATCTAAATAGATAACTTAATATATTTATTTAAGATCTTCTAGTATTACTACTAGATATTAAGGTATAAATAAACTAGTATAATTTATAGGTTATAAGAGCTATTATTCTCTAGATATTAAGACGTTTAGTCTACCTATCTAAACTAAGCTATATTAGGCTTAGCGCCCTAGGTAGATTACACTAAGCTATATTAATTACTAATAAAAGTATATTATAATAGTATTATTATTATAGTAGTCTTAATTCTTAGCTATATAAGAGTTATAATACTATAAGCCTAATAGTAACTTATACCTAATTACTCCTTTCTACTCTACTAGCTCTAATCTACCTACTTACTATTTATAATTCTCCCTCTTATTCCTTATAACTCTTATAAGGGGTAGGAGTTATCTTAGCTATTAGAGTAAGAAGTTACCCTCCTTAAGAGCGCCTAATTATATTAGATAGAAGTTTATAAACTACTTTAAAGAATCTTTTATATTCTATACCCCTTCTATATAAGTCTTAAAGGCCTTTAAGGTATTATAAGTAGGTAGGGGGCTATATTTAAATATTTAAGTAGTATCTAGCTATAGTTCTTTGTTATCTCTAATATATTCTTATTCCTTTCTTATTATTATAAATTATAGAATAAGTACTAACTAGTCCTCTTAAATTATTTTTAGTAAATTAGGTGTAGTAGTATCTTTAATCTTTACTTATACTTCTTTATCTTTTATCCCTAATATAGTAAATACTAGTAGTATCTTATTAATTATCCTTTTTACTAGGATAAATATATTAGATTAGATTATATAATATATATCTAGCTATTCCGCGTAGTTTACTACCTTAATATATTTAGTAATAAGTTTTTAAAATACCTTATTAATTTAAGCTAAAGCTATATTAGCCTCTCTAAGGCGTAAGGATTACTAATAGGTATTAGTAATATCTAGTAGCTCTATATTAGCTTAAGTTTAATAGTAGGAGGTAGTATTAGTAATATATCTTATAAGGGTCTAAGGGTCTAATAGATTTCTTTAGACTTATAATACCTATTATATATATTTTCCTATCTATTACCTTAAAGAGAGCTTTTAGGTTTAGAACAAGCTTATTAATCTTAAGGCTTATAATTTTTAGGTTAGAAAGCTTACTAGCCTTTAAGAACTTCTTATTTATAAAAGAGTCTAGGGGTAGAGGTAGATAGTTTACGCCTAAGCTTAATATTAACCCCTTTAAGAGCTTTTCTTTCTTAAAGTACGAGGGGTTAAGTAATTATTAAGGTAATATATTTCTTAGGATTAAAAGTATTATTATTATTAAGGATATATATAATCTTTTCCTCCTTCTTACACTATTTATAGGTAATATAGTTATCTCTAATATTAACTATATATAAATAGCCTTAATATACTCTATTAGGGCTTATAATAGTATACCCTATTATATTAAAGTTTAGGGGCTATTATATTAAAGATTTATTTATTTCTACTCTTAAAGTAATTACTAGCTTTATCCTAGAGTTTAATAGCTTAACTCTCTTAAGGAGGAGTTAAGAGCTATTAGTATTAATAAGGTTATAAGTTATAATTTATAACCTTATTAAGGTAATATCTAATATTAAGGGATTAAAGAATAGGTAGTTTATAAAGGGTATATCCTCTACTCTATTTCTATTTATAAGTACCTTATTAGTAAACTAGGAAGCTAGTATACTATAGGAAAATGCGTATTTTATGTAAATAACTAGCGCGCTTATATATTAGCTCTAGGGCTAGGAATAATACTATAAGTTACTAAATACGTATTTAGTAACTTTTAGAAATATAAGGTAATAGGACTAATAGGGGATAAGTCCTACTTATTAGCTGTAGTATAACTATATTAGGCTAGTACTAACTAGGTAATTATAATAAGGTACTAAGTCTTATTAATAACTAATAGTACTAATACTTAGTAGGAGAATTAATCGCAGGCGTAATATAGGTATAAGAAACGGGGCTAGGCTAAGGGGGTACTCTACGCGTAATAAATTACGTGAATCGACTGTATTTAAAACCTATATTATACTAGCGTTAACGACGTAGCCGCTATAACTCTAGTAAGCTTCCTATTTCTTCCTAGCGCTAGAGGAAAATCACGGATTTAAGGCCTTAAATCCGGATTTTCTATATATAGGACTTTTAGGCTAGAATAAAAAAACGTAAAATTTTCCTATTTATTACTAGTATTTACCCTAGAAAATGAGCTTTCAGCGGATTTTCCAACTTCGAATTTTCTATACTAGTTCCTAGTTTACTAATACTAATTAACCCTATTTATTATATTAATTACTATATTAATTATAGTATAATTTAATACTTATAGGCTAGATATAATATTATTAGTAAAAGGGCTTATTTATTATAAGAGTACTAGGAAATTCGCGCTAGATAGTCTTAAGGAACTAGAGGGGTTTAAGGCTTATAAAGGAAGGATAGTAGCTAATTTCTCTAGTTTATCTTTTAATTATTAGTATTATTAATAATAACTCTAAAAAGCTTATCTTTAATTTTATAAAGAATTAATATCTTTATTAATTTTATTATAAGTAAATACTTAGAATATTAAATATTAAATAGTATAAAAGTAATAAAATATTCTTAATATTAAAAATTAATATTAACCTAGTAAACTAGTACTTTAAAGTAGGCTACTTTTTAAAAACTAAACTAGGTATCTAATATAAGAGAAATATATTAAAGATATTCTAAATTTACTTTAATTTTTATATATATTCCTTTAAAATCTAAAAAGATTATACTTTATAATTTAATATAATAGATTAGGGTTAAATCTAGATAAGCTATTAATAGTAATTATTAAAACTCTAGTTAATTTATAATCTAGAAAGACTAGTTTAAAGTAAGAAAGTATTTATATAATTATTTATTCTACTTCTCTTAATAAAAGTTAGTAGAAAATCTAATATTACTTTTTTTAAAGTTATCTTTAAATAATTAATTTTATATTATTAATTTATAATATTATAAATAATATACTTAACTTAAAGAAAGTTTTATTTATAATAATAAATTAAGCTATGTATAAAGAAAGTATTTATCTATTTTTAAATATACTTAAATTATAAGTAGCTATTAAGTAGTTTAAAACTTTATTATATTTTTTATAAATAATCTTTAAAAATCCTTTAATTATTAAAGTAATTTAAATAAAGTTATCTTAAATATTAGCTTATTTACTTAATATAATCTTTTTAATCTAGAGTAGATCCTTAACTTTAATACTAGACTTTATTTTAATACTTTAATTAATAGTAGTCTACTATTATTATACTTTAAATTAGATTTTAATATATTAACTTTATCTATTAACTTTATTATTCTTTATTAGAATTAAGTTTAAAAAATCTTCTTTAATACTTTTAATAGTATTTTAAAGAAGTACTTTCTTTCTTAAAAGGATTTATTTAATATACTCTATTTAACCTAACTTATAAATTAACTAGAATAAAGACTATTAAATATAAAATTATTTATATTTATATTTATATTAAGATTATTAAATTCTAATTAAATAGCTTTATTACTAAGGCTTATAAAACTTAATACTCTCTTAAAAAACTTAAAGAGATTAATATATTCTAGGTACTAATAATAAGAGAATTAAAGGTAATATAAAATAGTAATATAAACTATTATATTATATAAAATAATAAGTAAAAGCTATTAAGTATAAGATAAATATTAACTATATAAAACTATTTAAATTTATATTATAAGGAAATTATATTAGAGTCCTTTACTATTTTATTAATAGCTTAGCTTCTTAATAATACCTTAGTAAGTTAGGTTAGTCTAACTTAACTCGCTAAGGTACTAAGGGCTTTTTAGGTTAGTACCTAGAACTAGTACTAAGTATTTAGGTTAGTACTAAGCGGTAGTACTAAGTATTTAGGTTAGTACTAATTTATTGGTAAATTACAAAAATACTACACTTTTCAGGAATATTTTTAAAAATACCACCCCTATAGTTTAAAAATACTACACCCCTACCCTAGAAGTAGTGTATTAGTCCCTAGGCCGCCTTTTAGGCCTGAGACCCCGGGCGGAAGACCCCGTAGCAGCCACCGTAGCAGCTACTATAGTTAGGCTACCTTAGTAGGGCTCCCGAGTCCCGACTTAAGAAAAAAGCGCTGAGTACCCTAAGCTCTAGGGATAAGTCCCTTAAAAAGTTATATTTTACTACTAAAAATATTATTCTATATAATAATAGCGACGGTTAGAAGGTTTATATAGGAGGTCTCTAGGCCTGCTTATACCCTAGGGGGACGGAGGTACTAGAAGCTAACTTACTAAGGCTGCTATAAGGGCTGCTACGCGGAGTCTTAGGCTTTAAGGGCGGCTGTAGGGCTGATACGCCCTGCTTCTAGGGTAGAGGTATAGTATTTTTAAAATATAGGGGTGGCATTTTTGAAAATATTCCTGAAAAGTATAGTATTTTTGTAATTTACCGCCAATTTATAGTACTAAAACCTGACTCGATAGTTAGTCTAACGTTAACAGGGGCTATCTTATATCCTAGTAACTCTAGTATCCGTCTCAGCTATACCTTAGTAGAAACTCTTAAAACGGATACTATACTAGGATATAAGTTATAATAAGACGTCTACTAGTATATATAGGTTATATCTACCACCGCAAGTTATTAAGGCCTTACTACCTATCTTAGGTAGGAGTTTTAATAATTTACAGGCTACTAGCGTTAAATTAATAGATTCGCAAACTGCTATAAGAGTCTTATATAGCCCTAATAATTAACAGCTAATAAAAGATACTTAATACTAATAGATATTAAATAATATTATAATAAATAATTTATCTATATATAATTCTAGGTGTAGTATAATAGTATTTAATAACTAATAGATAGATATAGTTATATAGAATAGAATAACTATTATAAGAAATCTCTATTAGTCTACTAAGGCCCCCTAACTAGTCCTAATTAATGACTACTAAGGTTAACCCAGCCTAAATTCTAATACTCCCTCTTAGATTAGTAATAATAAGGTAGGGTCTCTATAATTAACTATTATATCTAAATACCCTTATACTTTACTTAAAGCTAGTCCTAACTATTATCTAGCTAGGTTAAAGTTAATAGGACTAATAGGTTTTATAAGGGGGTCTATATATTAAGCTTTAGTATTAATCTATTTAAGATAGATTTCTTTAATTTAAGAAACTAGTTAATAAACTAAATAATATCTTATTTAGATATATTTTATAATAGTATAATTAATTAGGTTAGTAGCTAATCTTATAGCTACCTAATTATTAATACTTAGGAGTACTAGTACTACTCTCTTATTATACCCTAGCTCTTTAAGTATAAGGCCTAGATATAAAGCTTCTTTATATACCTCTACTATAATAATATATTTAGACTTATATATAGATATTACTACTAGCTTTTATAATTTAGATTACTAGGTAATAGGGCTATTAAATAGTTTATAGATATATACTCTAGTAGAGTAAGACGTCTTATAGTTATTATAGTAGGACGTGTTAGTAAAACCTACTAGGCTATTATTCTAACCTAGTTAATAGATTAGGCTATTATTAATTATCCCGGCTAGGTAATATAATACCCTTTTCACTATATTTATATATTATAAAGAAGGGTTATAAAGAGAATAACTTAAGGTACTAATAGTATAAGTAATATTAGGCCTAGTTATAATACTTAACTAATTAAGTACTCTTATAAGGGACTAAAAAGCCTTCCTATTAGATAAGGGAGCTATATAGCTATTAGGGGTAATAGTAATATATACCTATTCTATAAGCGACTTTACTAGTAAATAATTCTTTATACTAAGCTATCTTAATAATTATATAATATATTTTATCTAATTAACCTAAATAGACTATTTATCTAGATTCCTAATAATATTTATACCTAGATAGTCTTTTAAATCTCCTATATACTTAAAGTTAAACCTCTTATTAAGTTTATTTTTTATACAAGTAATTAGGTCCTAATTATATACTATAAATAGTAAGTCGTTTATATATATTATAATAATAACTTTTATTATAGGATTAATAAATATATAATAATTATACTTAAGGCGATTAAATCCTAGCGACTTAAGTACCTTATAAAAGGTCTTATACTATTTATAAGATACTTACTTAAGGCTATATAAAGCCTTATTTAGTTAATAGGTATATCCTTATTAACTATTAGTAAAGTAATATAATTACTCTACCTAGATTTCTTCTTAAATAAGTAATTCTAAGAACGCCGCGATAATATTTAAATACTTAATAACTAGCTTATACTTAGTAATTAGGGTAAGAAGAAGATATTATAATAATACCTTTAAGGTTAATAAAAAGGTCTTATTAAAATTAATCCCCTTAATTTAGTAGAAGCCCTTAACTACCTATTAGGCCTTATACCTACTTATTTCACCTATTAGCCTATATTTATAGGATAGGACCTATCTTCCTAGTAAGATATATACCTTCTAGAGTAGCTTATATAATATTTTCTATATCTCTTATTTAGTATAGTTAGCTAATTCTTCTTTAGTAGTAGTAAGCTATTTCTTATTATTAGGCCCTTAGAGGGCCTTATCTATTAATATTAGATAGGGACGCTCTTTACTAATAGTAATAATATAGGTAAGTATAGCCCTAAACCTATTAGGGTTATTAGAAGACTTTAAGCCTCGCTTATTAATCTAGTTATAATTAATCTGTAGTTTATTATAATTAAAATAATATAATAAATTAGGAATAATAAATTAGGATTTATTATTCCTAGCTAATATCTTATTAATAATAGCTAATAGTATTTTAGTAGTATTTTAGTATATCTAACTATTATAACTATTCTAATTTTAAGTAGTTAATATTTCTAACTCCGCTTAGCTAATTCTTATAGCCTAATTATTTAACTTATATTAATTTAACTTAGGTAGATTATCCTAATTATATCTATTTAGACTAGTTAGCCTACTTATATTATTAGTTAGGCCTAATATTAATTAGCTATTAGGAAGATTTATTACTAATCTATTACTAAAGTTACTAGTATTATTAGTATTTTTAGTAGTTTTAGTATTATCTAATACTCCCTTAATACCCTATTAATTAGGAGGAGGTACTCCCTCTAAGACCTTACTATTATAATCTAATTAGTTTAACTAGAGGTAGCTTAGGAGGTCTATAATATAATTATTACTATCTTCTCTATTTACTAGAAGCTTATTATCTTCTATTAATAGTATAACGGCCTTTTTATTAAATATAATATATATTAACCTAATAAGATATTATCCCTTAATATCTTATACGCGGTAGATACTCTTACTATTATAGCTAAGGAAGTAGTATTTAATAGCCTTATTATCTAGTTTCTTCTTATTTAGTAATATATTAAATAAATAGTACTAATATTTAAAAGGCTTTAAGTATATTAATAGGGGTTTAAAGCTATACTATTTCTTAAAGGGGGACTTCCCGTCTTTACTAGGTATAAGGTTCTTAATATAATTAATATAATAGATAGCCTTACCCTAGAATTCCTAAGGTAGTCTAGTATTAATAAGAACTATTCTAACTTTATTAAATAGCGTCTAGTTCTTTCTCTTAGTAATCCTATCCTAATATAGGTTATATAGTACTAACGCAGTTAATTATATCCTATTCTCTTTATAGATCTATTAATATTTATAGCTCTAAGTAAGTTTATTATTACTCTAAATAAAGGCTAATTAATACCCCTAATTCTTCTAGTATTTTGTTCTAAAGGCGAGTTTTATTAGTAATTCTCCCCTACTAGATATATAATTCATAAGAGAAAATCCTAATATCTTATATATAAAGACTATTACGTTAGTATATCCCTTAAGGGTAGTTATATAACTAGCTAATACTAGGTTAATATACTAGTATTAGCTAGGGATAGTAACTCTATATATAGGTATTCTTAAGGGTATTTAAGTAATTTTCCCTAATATATAACTTTTATATAATTCTTATAACTTATATTTTTATAAGTAATTAGCGGCCTTATAGTTAATATTAGTAGTATATACTATTACTTTAGTAGCTTCTATACTAATATTACTATATTACTTATACTATTAAGTCTATAACGCGTCGTTCTTAGCTAGTATAAATAATTTAAGGTGGAAGGCTCTTATTTATTATATTTATATTAATTCTAGCTAGTATATCCTATTATATAAGAAGGTTTATAGTACCTCCTACCCTTATTTATTATAAAATATCTCTTTTCTATTACTACTAATATACTTATAGCCTTATAAGTCTAGCTAGGTAGTTAATAAGAGATTAAATTCTATATTAGAGATATAGTAAATATTAGTTAATAAAAGATTATTAACTCTATTATTAATAACTACTAAGATTAATATTATTCTAATACCCTTAACTTTTATTAGCCTACCCCTAGTAGGTCCTAATACTATATAATTCTAAACTAGTAAATAGTTAGTAAACTTATAGTAATCTTAGAAGGTATACTCCTAGTCCCCTAAATTAATAATAATCTTATAGGACTTATTTTACTATAGGCTATACTTAAAGTAAGTAGTATAGGATTTATCTTATTTTTATTTATTTAGAAGATTTTACTTATTTTATTAGTAACTAGGACCTTTCCTATTTTATTAATAATTATTCTATACTTTTAGCTCTTTCTTTATTTTAGAGGTAAATCCCGCTAGTATAAGGTCTAGATAAGTATAAAAATAGGTATTAATATTATAATTATTATTATAAAAGGTATACTTCTTATTATTACTACCTTAATATCTATTATTTTAATATTAGCCTACTTTTAATTATCTATTAAAATTACTAGTAAAAGCCTTAGTATCCTTAGCCTTATTAGCTAGATCTTTATTAGTAAGTAATATAATAATATATTTAAAGTTAATATCTTCCTTCCTAGAATAAGAGATCTTAGTAAGGGTATGAACTATTTATTCTATATATTCTAATAGACCTTTCTTAAATATTAAAGCTAGAAAATCTTAGTATAAGGGAGTTCCTATTTACTCTAGCTAGTTCTTATATTTACTAAACTTAGTAAGGTAGGCGTAAAGGTCTTTAAACTAATTAGATTAAAGGGCTATTAAGGTAAAGAAGACTACTCTTCTTATTATATAAGACTCTATCTTATATAATAACTTTAATTTTATTTATATATCCTTAGCTATTATAATCTTCTTAATTATAGTATAAATAGCTAGTATATAAGTAATTTAGATAGTAGTAAGGGCTATCTTTTCCTTCTTAATATATTTATTTTATAACTTATTAATAAATAGTACACCTCCTTTAATAGGCTTAATCTAAATTAGAGGTAGGTATTTAAGGTTAATAATAAGATTTAAGTTATTAATAATAAGATAATCTTAAACTATAACTTCTTATTACTTATAATTCTCCTTACCTTTAAGCTTCTAAATTTTATAATAGTTAACTATTATACTACTAATAATAAATAGTCTAGGGAATAATACTTCTAAGACTATCCTAAGCCTTATTAAAAAGCTTATTATATAAATTATATAGTTCCTAGGTTATATTAAACCTAGGCTTATAACCTATTAAATAATATAATAATTAATAAGTTATTTATACGTAATTCTAGGTATAATATAATAGTATTTAATAACTAATAGATAGATATAGCTATATAGAATGGAATAACTATCACGAGAAATCTCTATTAGTCTGCCAAGGCCCCCTGACTAGTCCTGATTAGTAACTACCGAGGTTGACCCGGCCTGAATTCCAACAACAGATCCTTCGTACCCCTTTCGTGCCTCCACGACACTTCTTTCCTTCGCCATGCTGGTACGCCAACGTTCGATTGCCGCACGCCATCGAGGACCATTTTTTAACTTACCCAAGAGTCTGGGTATCTAGGCGAGGAATCCTTGGGTATTCCAGGGCCTGTCAGCTCCAAGCGTGTCGCTAGGCACGCGATGCATACTCATGAGCGCAACAAGGAGTCCTTAAGCGACATGGGAGAAGGTACATGACAAACACCCAAGACTTGGGTGCAGTCGAGGTAAAGTACTCCAGTCACAGCCAACCTGCAGGCCCCGAACGCGATATGAAGGTAGGTGCAGCTAATCAACCGCACGAACGCAATAGAGTAATATTTGGCGGCTGGCTGACAGCTTGCGACTGCAAAATGCAACCTAAGAAATAGGATTCTCATCCCCGTAGAAGCGAATTCATCATCCCATATAGTTTCCTTTTCGTCCATCTATCATTTCCAGATTCTTTGTTCTTCCCCGTATGCTTCCACTGTTATGGAAATGCAAGGGCTTTTCAGAAATACTTCGATATCCCTAAGTCTTATCATCATTGCCAATTTCTTCGCTCGGCAATCTAGCCCCTCCCCTGTGGCCGACACTGTCGTTCATGAGCGTGCATCACTTCGACTTCTGGCGACGCCGTTCTTCTCCTTCCCAGACAACAACCAAGCAGAGAACATCATAAGCAGGGTCAATGGTCAAATTCTCGTAACCATCAATACAGCGCCTCAGTTATATCAGATTGACCCTTCTCGCAATCAATCCGGCGGTATAGTGCATCAATTTCAAGGCTATACCAGCCTCTTCGGTATCGTCGAACTGCAAACAGATGTTTTCTACGTGATTGCCAGTAACTTTACGAGCGCGCCCGACTATTTTGGAATTCAGGATTCAGCCAGTATCTTCGAAGTCGACCTGCATGGAATCCCGGATCCGACAACAGCTCAAAGCGCAGTCAAGGTCTCCAAAATCGTCGATGTCCCTCAGGCGCAATTACTGGATGGGTTTGGCGTGGTCAATCACACCGCGGGTCTTATGATCACCGGTGACGCGCAGACGGGAACGCTTTATCTTATCGACGTCTATAGGCGCTCAGTAACCGCCGTGCTTCAAGATGTACTCCTCAAGGGTACATCGGATGGCCGCGCCGCCGGAATTGACCATATCGGTATCAATGGTCTCAAGGTCTATCGCGATGACCTGTACTTCACCAACACAGCCAAGGGTACTTTTGGCAAGGTGCCCCTCGATAGCGTCACTGGCAGACCAGCAGGTGAACTCTCCGTCCTTGCAAATTATGGAACCTTGACCGACGACCTGAGCTTTGATCTTCACGGGAACGCATTCATCTCAGAGCCGCTTAATGGCGTCTTACTAAGGCCAGCTAATACCACGCCAAAGCGTAATCAAACGAAATTACTGACTTCTTTGTATGGCGCCAATTCAAATGCATTTGGTAGGACTAGGCATGACACTTGCATTCTGTATTCGACATTTGACGGGCTCCCTTCTGGGGTTGCACGAATTGATGTGGCAGATGAGGGTATCTGCAACGGGAAAATCTTGTGATATGCCTGGCGCGCGGTAGATTCAAGGACGATCTTTGTATGAAGGCGTATCGTTCCCCCTTTTCATAGAATTTCATTTCTGCGAAGTAATATGTGCTACTTCGCGACTACTCCTAGGCTTGATACATTCATTGATCATAGGGGATTACTACAAAGAGGGATTGGCCACCCAATAATCCCGGCCGTCATCTGCTGTCCTGTCTGTATCTCTTGAGCACGTGTCTTCAATTCATTCACGTCCCAATTTGCCCAGACCAATCTGCCTCTCAAGAAACTAGCCTCTGGACTAGCCAGCCATACTAAGAAGTGTGCAGGAAGCTTCACTGTGGGTAACTCATGTTAGCATCACATCCTTTGGCCTCTCGAAGCAAAGCCCATTATTGAGAACCGTGCAAAAAGCTAAGGGAATGGCTATAAGAAGGGCTCAAGTCGTCAAAGGACGTACCATTATCCATTGGCATGATCTCAGCGTTCCCCCCAGCCTTGTGGAACATGGCCGTTTCAACCATGCCTGGATGCATACTGGCAACGAAAATATTTGGATTTTCCACGGCCAGAAACTCTAGAAGTTTTACCTGCGCGAGTTTTGAGGTTATGTAGGCGGAGAGACCGGGTAGATTTGCTGGGGGAAATCCGCTTGCGCCTGTGGTTACTCCAAGAATGGTAGCATGGGATGCATTCGCTGTGGGAAGGAAGGCTTTTGCTGTCGTCATTGTGCCTTTCACGTTTGTCTAGCAGCGATAACGTCAGACGTACCGCCAGTGTAGGGAGTAGAGGAAAATACGAGCACAGGGAACGACAATACAAGGAAAGACCGCACCTCAAAGCTCTGCCACCAATCATCCACAGCTGTCTCTGTGACCGGAGCGGGATCGGATATGAACCCAGCATTGAGGACTAAGATATCCCAAGTTCCCACACCAGCAGCGATGATCTTCAGCACTTTCTCATCGGTGACACTGACTGTGTGAATTGAACAGCTTGTACTGTCCGATCGAAGAAAATGTTGTGTTTCTGCGAGTTTGCTTTTGTCACGGCCAAGGAGAATCGCTCGGCTTGCACCAGCACTGGCGAAGGCGCAGGCAATTTCGCGACCAATACCACTACCCTTTCATCGTTGTCAGTGTTCCTATATCTCTACAGTATTTTTACCTCATGGCAGTAGGGGAAAGACTTTACCGCGCCGGTTACAATCACAGTCTTGCCAGCGACGGTTAGTTCTGGGCGCGACGGCGAGATCGTCGCGTAAGTGTCATTATGCCAAGTCGGTGTTGCTGAAGGCATAGGTGGCCTCATTATTGGGTGCTCTTGTTGCGAGGAAATTGTCGAATGTGTAAAAGGAGAAGAATGCCGAGAGTCGAGAAGGATTTAGTTGACGACACCAATCCGTATAAATGAAAAGGCGTTCTACGTTGTAATGAAATTACCAAACTGTTTGAATGCAACACGACCTTGAGCTATGTCGAGCTGCCTTTTCGAGCTCACCGCCCCGGCCTGTCCTGCATGTGAGCTTCGATCCTTCGCGAGCCTAATCCTCTCTATAATTGACCATTCGGTCAGTGTGGGGCTTCGGCGATACGCATCCCTTTCGGGTTTGACCGTTACCGTCTGAGTGGGTTCGCATGCGTAAGTGTTTCACCACATTCGGCTGAGCCGTGAACGCATAGATAGACACCTGACACGCGTTTTCTTAGGGTAATTCACCTCGATAAATACATCAGGTGACGTTACTCAAGTCCTTTGGTAAAGCTGTACGTATAAGCATTTGAGGCCATGTCTCTTGAAAAGGGGCTTGGAAGCTTGACAGGATTTCACGATGCAGCCCAAGTCCGGAGAACAATTCTCTACAGGTTTACAATTCTTTGCTCGAGGTAACACGTCTTGGAATAAGGAATCCTCTGTACCGTTCATATGATTGTCTTCCCACCCACCTTATCCAATGTATGCGCTATGAGCCCTATGCTTTCTTACAGCTACCTTCGACGCAGGGTCGATGGCGTTAGCGCGCTTTCAGGGATTAAGTCCTTGTGTACAACATAGCAGGGGGCGCTACCCTCCATCTTTTACTTTGCTGTCCGTCTTTAGAAGACGCACGTTCCACTATCGCATAAAGTCCCCGGGCCAATACATGTCAGCATGCGGGTTTGTTGGATCCTACCCACTTTATGGAGCCTTGCAACCAACCTTTACGACCTCTTCCTTCGTGCAGGGTCCACACTCTGATAGTCCAACGGTATATGGGAAATCTCCGTAGCCACAGTTGGGTCAGACGTTCCTGCCATTGATCAGGCAGCAGTTCGGATACTTCGTCCGCAGTCACGGCCGTATCCTGGGAAATACCCCTTCCAGAAAACACTAGTCCTGACCAAGGCCACGGATATTTAAAGGAAGATATCTATGCATGTCAATTAGATTTGTGCTTCTATCCCGCCCGATCATAATGCTCGTTCTATGCCAAAGCATATTTCGGCATAAATTCCTCCGATAACTCGAAGCAGGGTCAAAGCTCAGCCTGTTTCGTATGTCAGCCATTGCATCCAGGATGAAATTCAACGTTGATATCGTGATACCCTGCCGACGTATATTCGCGGATTTCGAAAATATCACCACGGAATGGGCGTTCCACCTCTATTCTGTGTGGCTTTTCACTTCCAGCGATCTCAAAACCATAGTCATACCCAGTACAGCATTCGGTCTGTTGAATGGCATCGCCGTTTCATTATGCGATTTGAACACACTGTCCTTTCAGCCCAACCTCCACCTCCCTCCACCCGCCCAGATTCTTAGGAGAACTCCCATGATACTACTATGGACCTGGATCAATCTCCTCCCATTCGCAATCAACAACCAACGGCAGCCCGATGCCATCCAAGAAGACATGCTCAATAAACCATGGCGTCCTTTACCGTCGCAAAGACTTTCGCCGCAAACGGCCAAGCGTATAATGCTCGCCTTATTCTTCGCCGCCATCGTCACCAGCCTCTTCCTTGGAAACCTGTTCCAGTGCTTGGCGCTCGTGCTCCTTGGGCACCTCTATAACGACCGCCGCGGCGGCGACGTCAGTTGTCTCGCCCGCAACCTCATCAATGCTTGTGGCTTCGTTTGTTTTTTCTCTGGTGCCATGCAAGTCGCGATCGGTGGGCGGAGAGGAGTCGAAGGACAACGCGCGGAGTCGGCACTTCAGCTTCTTGGGTGGTGGTACCTTGTCATTGCCTGCATTGTATTCAGCACTGTTCAGACGCAGGATATGTACGATCAGCGGGGAGATGCCGTTCGAAATCGTAAGACAGTGCCCCTGGTGATCGGTGATGGGAGGGCAAGGTGGACGATCGCAGTTCCCATGGCGTTATGGTGCTGGGTTACGCCTTGGTTATGGGCGTCGTCGCCGCTCGCTTACATGGCGCCCGTCTTTTTAGGAGTTGCGGTTGCGGCAAGGACTTTGAGATTGAGGAGTGAGGAAGAGGATAAGACTACATTCCGACTATGGAATTTATGGCTGATGTCGATATATCTGTTGCCCTTGCTTAAAGCGTGGGGACTTACAAACTTCAAGCAACAAGCCCCTTGAGTTGACTCTATCAACAGGCTAGCGAATGCGGTTCCTTCCTGATATTCCATACAGGCTGTAGTTGGGTGTGATAAAGCTCTGTGTGCCTCATTTCCTTGAATCCCACTATCTGATGAACATTCTCTTGAAAATCTTGACTCTGCTGAAACCTCATATGCGCTTCCACATCAACCCAGCCCACCACATTCACGCGTACTTTGCTCTCCTCCTTCTGTCCAGATTGCGATGCAGGATTCGGGACATTCTCCTCGACCGCCCACCCGTCAAAGACCGCAAGCGACTCCGAGCGCTCCATGATTGGCTGGAACTTTTCGGTCGCAGACATGATAGCGTCCTTCTGGGCATCGGTGAGGCTGGAGAGGAAATAGTAAAAGACCACTTCAGTGACCTTGGTTTTACCATCAGCGCCGAGAGCTGGAGATGGATCGGACGACGGGCCAAAGGGAACGTGGAGAATTGTGATGGGCTTTTCCTCATTGGCAATGGTTCGCAGGTGGTTGACGTTGGAATCGTAGTCACTGTTGTACCGTTTGGTCAGCAACATGCTCACTGTTCAATGGGATGTGCTGTCCTCAATGGGGGAACAAAGCAAAATACAGCCAGCAATTCGCTTACGGTGAGTTCATCAATTTCTTATGGTCGTCCAGAGAATCCCAGTTGATAAAGATATTGGCCATCTCGGGCTTTTCGATGACTTCTCCGTAATACGCATGTTGTGCACCATGAGCAGCAAGCTCTTTCGTCAGGAACTCGACGATGACTTTGCTCGCGGTCGAACTTTTGTCTGACAAACTCCCGCTGACCTTCAATTGAAAGATGACTATTTCTGTTATCGTCATGGTGAAACTGAGCAAGTTTTTAAGTTGACAAAAAGGCGGAGTAGCCAAGATCAGATGAAGGGAGTGTTCAAGAACGCCACGACCCTTTGGGTGAATGATAGATTGGTTAGTAGCTTCGCAGTGGAATAAGAATCCGACTTGGCGTTCGGATTCTTATTCTACCGGCTAGGTAGCTAGGCAACAGCTTGCGCAGGTATCCGAACCGGGCACGCCCGTCATAGACACTTAGAGAATACAACAACGTGACAGATCACATACATGTCGACTGCAGCATGCAAAGCTCAAACGCGACAGACCCACTTCCTTGCATGAAAGGAATCAACAGGAAACTGGAGTGTAAAATGAGTGGTGGATCACGAAGTCCCGTAATACGCTCTATGCCTGGCTGCGCCTTCTGCATGCAAGGGAAAATCTTTCCTATTCGCGGAAATCCATTGATAGCGTAGGATTCGAGCCGCCACACGATCACACCTCCAATGAGTTACGGGGCTCTCAATCGGACCGCTGTTTTGGTTGTGCGTCGAGAACACCTTATTAGATTCCAACGGTGAAGTGTCAATGATGTAGTCAGTATGCACGCTATGTGTTAAAGATACAGCTTCTTGGATATCCAAAGTACACAGGTTATGAAAGGTCCTAAAAGACAAACGTTACATAGAAACACATCAGCGCATCTTCAATGAATCTCAACTTGCACCCTAATCATGAGCCCTCCCATAAGATCAGTAGATTATGATTCTAGCAGGACTATTGTGTCTGCTCGCCGCAAACCTGTATATCATGTCGGACGTTGATGGCACTTGGGTCACTCAGCCAACGCTCATCCTCTTGGTTCGTAGAAGTCGATCTTGCCATCGCCTCAGCCGTGGTGTAGTTCTTGCCCTCTTCCAGCTCAAGAAGCGAGTCCTGGTCCAACCGATGAAATTTCCTCATGCTGAAGCCCCGGGGCTCTCCGCTGCCGATGCTGTGTTTGGCTTCCTTGAGCTGCCTCTGTGCTTTTGGCTTTCCTGAATGCCCTGAGATGCGGGACACGACTGGTGCCAAATACTTCGAAAAGAGAGGTGTAAGTGTAGGCAAGCAAGCGACTGTAATGCCAATCCAGACTTCAAGGTAGGTAACAAGACCTATATTTCCGAGCCCGTAGACGAAGTCTGTCTGTGTAATTGATTGGACGGTAATCTGGATTCGCCATCCCATGATGGCGACAACCCTTTTGTATCAAGTTATTCCAGGAAACAGTAATTGACGGGTAAAACGATTCGAGACAGACTTACAGGAGACCAAGGCCGAATAAAGAACTGATGGCAAGCTTTTTCCTGACTGGCATCCGTAATCCCCACAGCGGTGGCATTGGTAGAATAACAATGCAAGTGTCGATGATCATATTCACACTCACAGATGTGAGCTCTTCAACCGTCACACTCTTACAGTATCCGCCTGGAACAGGGTTCCAGGAGTACGAAAGGGGGTGGCAGTTGGTCAGAAAAACGCACAGAAATGATATACCATAACCTGAGACGACGAACATTAAGATCCGTGCGGCGATCTTGAAACCCTTCGTCGTGAAGATGCATGTGTAAAACGAAAGGATGGAGAGTTTGCAAAACATCGTTGCGACAAGCCACGTAACGCCGGTGGAAAGGAGAATCTAATCACGTTTTAGCCCGGAGAGTTGTTCGACCTGCTCTGGCTAATCATACCTTATACTGCACACCAAGTTCATATTTGTTAAGTTCCACAGTGTGCGCGCCCAAGCCATTGGCGATAGCCCAGAATGTGGTGCCTTCTAAGGCCAGTGTACTGATCTAGGCGATCGATGAGTGAGGCGACACCACGAGGAAGATAATCTATCTGCTCTCACATATGCGATAACAATCATGTAATCGTCGGGGCGAAGAGCCCTCTTCTTGAGTCTGGCAGCATGAAAGCGTAACAAAATGACCGTTGTAATTATGATGGTGAAAACCACCATCCACACTATAAGCGAGGCGCCTTGCCGACTAAGTAGCATTGCGATATATGGAGAGGGAGATCTTTTGTGAAGACAGGAATTGCCCGAAAAGAACAGGAAGGTAAATCAAGTAGTACCATTTGCCTCTGTAGGCATGGAATACCAGAGAATTGATAAAGTGGCCGACTTGTTCATGAACAGAGCGGATGGTTTTCTTGGTAAGGCAATCCGAGTCGCCAGGGACTCATTGTGTCCTAAGACGCTGACCTGGACGCCTTGCGATGGCGCAGCAGATGTTTCGTCCTTGTTGTACCTCGATGCACTAGAACAAGCCATGGCCCGCCGCTCCTCTGCAGTCAAATGGGGCCCCTCACAATTGTGCGAGCTTTTTGCAGTGGTGGGGTTCACTCATGCACAAACGAGATTGGCTCCATGCTAAGGCCTTCAGTCATGGGGCGATGTTATGAACACCGGTCTGCTCCGTCGATCTTTTCGGGTTAAGCTGAGCAGGGATTGCAGAAGGACGTAAGCATGCTGGCAATACAGACTACTACACAGTGAAATTGCCTCCTATTTTGAGAATCAAGGATGCCACACCTCCGTGCTAGGCATCGCTTTTCTGCGGCTGATGCAGGTCTTTAGCGGGATCTCTCGTCACAACGGTCTGATCGACAAATTTGCTCCGTCACCAGTTTGATCGGTGAGGCCGAAAAGGGTATGGTGGATCTTAGGCTATGTGTACGGCTGTTACATATCAACAACGTGACGGAAGGGGCATCCCTTGGCTAGTTTGACGGCCTGCACAGCTCGAGAAAGAGAAAGAGTAAAACCCCCGATGCCGACGAAAGGCATCTCGCATGAGAAGGGTGTGGTATGGATGATGGATGCCCAGAATGGGAAGGTGTAGTCGAAGGATTAGGTAGCGGGAGCCAATTAAGTGTCCGCGTAGTCAAAGTCTAAGTGACCCAGTGATAATCCTGGCGCCTAAGACGCCAGGACGCATGTTCTTCCATGCCGCAGCATCGTACTACATATGCAACGTCAAGGGTAATCCTGAGCCCTGCGCTCCCAGCACCGCACCACTTCGCCGGGTTTTATCTGTCCAATGTATGTGGATCCGAGCTGGCCTTACCATAAGACTGAAACGGCATTTGTGCGGTAGAAGCCGGTCAACGCCATCGTGCATGTGGCCCTTTCTAAGGATGTGTCAAGCATTGCACGACCATTTGATCATGTACTAGGGTGTTATGTGACGGTGTGAGGTGTTTGCTCTGCAATGGTGGTAATTTTAAAACTTGGGGTTCGGTCGTATGAGACTCAGCGGGAAACAGGGAATGTAACGAAAGTTCTGAAAGTATTCTGAGTTCTGATACAGAACGTCCAATTGATGAGCCATGCACTGCTTTCCAGTGCGGCCGGAGCTTTCTCATTCTGGCCAATGTTTTGGAATATAAATATTGACGACAGAGTAGTTTGACCTCTCACTGTTCTCGGTAAGCCTCATACTTAGCTAAAATGTATTCACAAATCACTCCCTTCCGCCTTGAAGGCTTTCCCAAACCTCTCTTCGCGCTCTCTGGTCTCTTTCTTTATGTACTAGCCATTCTACTTTCTCTAATCATTGGAACAGTTTCTTCAAGATCTGTCCTTCCAAGAGAGGCAAGCAAGACCTTGTGTCGCTGTTATCCCACCGATCCCTGCTGGCCAAATGCTACAGAATGGCAAGACTTCAACCAAACATTGGGCGGCAAGCTCCTAGCCACCATGCCAATTGCGAGTCAATGTCATCATGATGCCTTTGCGCCATTCGATGCCGAGGCGTGCGCCAAGTTACGGTCTGCGTGGTTCCTTGATGATACCCACTACGAGTCGTCTTCCTCCATCATGGCACCGTTCTTCGCAAACCAGAGCTGTGACCCCTTTCTTCCAGAAAATGCTCGCTGCATCGTCGGCACGTATATTCAATATGCCGTTAACGCCAGCCAAGCCTCTGATTACCAGAAGACCATCGAATTCGTACAGCGCTACAATATTCGCCTTACAATTCGCAACACGGGACATGATTACAACGCAAAGTCAACCGGAGCTGGTGCTATCGGCATTTGGACTCACCATTTGAAACGTATCGATATTTTGGATCACAAGTCTTCCTCATATAGTGGCAAAGCAATGAGAATGGGTGCCGGCGTTCAAGGTTTCGAGGCATACAAAGTGGCTCAGACACACGGCCTGGTAGTGGTAGGGGGTAACTGCCCTACTGTTGGTACCGCAGGTGGCTACACCCAGGGCGGAGGTCATGGACCGCTCTCCTCGAAGTTTGGACTTGGAGCTGACCAGGTCCTTGAGTGGGAGGTTGTAATAGCGTCTGGTGAGATCCTCCGTGCAACACCTACTGATAACCCAGATTTGTACTGGGCACTCTCCGGCGGAGGTGGTGGCACTTATGGTATCGTGCTGTCGATGACCGTTAAGGCATATGCGGACATGCCCACTTCTGCTTCCAATCTCACCTTTACAAATCAAGTTGTTTCGCAGGATGCCTATTACGAGGTTGTTGGAACCTTTCATGAGGCTCTCATTCCTATTGTGGATGCTGGTGGGGTCAGTGTCTGGCAGCTCACCAATACCACGTTCTCAATGGCGCCAACTTATGGGCCCAACATCTCGACAGCGCAGATGAAGAGCCTCCTCATGCCCGTGATAGACAAGCTCGACCAGTACAAATTCAAATACAGTACGTCGATCAAGAGCATGTGAGACGTCGACATTGATTTGACTGACATCCAATAGCATACGTTGTGAACGAGTACCTCAGTTTCCTAGACGGCTACAATGCCATGAATCCACCGATCCCAACCTCCGACATTCAAATTGGAGGCCGCTTCATTCCCCGCTCGCTCGTCCAGCAAAATAACTCAGCACTCACCGCCGCCTTCCGCACCATCAACGACAAAGGCGGTGGAGCCTCCGGCCTCGCTCTCAACGTATCCAACCGCCTCGTCGGCTATCCCTACAACTCCGTGCATCCCCGATGGCGCGATACGCTCTTCGACATGGTCCTCTACACTCTCTACAACTATACAGACTGGGACCTTGATCTAGCCAACCAGCAATTGATGACCAACGAACTCATTCCACAGCTGGAAGCTCTGACCCCGGGCGGCGGTGCGTACCTCAGCGAAGCGGATTTCCAGCAACCACATTGGCAGCAGACGCTTTATGGGGACAATTATGGTCAGCTGAAGGCTATCAAGGATAAGTATGATCCAACGCATATGTTCTATGCACTGACGGGAGTCGGGAGCGAGTACTGGGATGTCGTGGAGGATGGGAGACTTTGCACGTCTGAGCTGGGTAGGATTTAAGTCAGAGCATCCTTCCAAGCCGCCAGCTATAAGTGGTCTTGAAAATTTCAGGAAGAAAGTGGGTATCTTGCAAAAGATATTGATCACAAATACTTCATGATCCCCACCTCCCGTTCCAAGTTTTGGTGTTCATCCTTCTGTGATGCTAGATGAAAGCTTATCAATGCAGCTGCTTCAATGCTCTGTCTCCGACTTGACTCACCTATCCCAACATTTATCCGGCGGACGTTTGCAGGAAGAGCAAAGCACCATGACGCAACTCGAAAGGAAATGTGGCCTTCAATACCAGACACGTACATGAGGTAAATCTTTTTGGTGAGAGAGCGGCACTTTTGATCGACCCCAAAAGCATTAACATCTGAACGGATGAAGAAAGACGACTGGTAAAGGTACAAGCGGTCTGCACCCTTTCTTCTCTCTTGTATCCATATCTCCCCCATTCCCCGTACCATACCCTCAAACAAATTTACCAATACCCAGCAGCCTTATCAAAACCCCGATCTAGATTTTCTCGGCTCAAAAACGAGCTTCAACGTTCCCAATTGAGGCGTGATCTGATCTCTCATTTCCCTCAACATCTCGCTCCCATCATCACCCGCTCGGAATCGTATGTGGAAGCTTTTGACCAGAGACGCCACCACCAATCGCAGTTGGGTGGTGGCGAGTCCTTGCCCGACGCAGCTTGCACGTCCTGTGACGACAAGTGAGCTTTAGTCGATACCTTCTCCAATCTGTAGAGGGAAGCGCCAGGATATTGCGATAGAAAGAGAGAAACACTACTCACCAAATCCGAATGGCGCAAAGGCATGCTTGTTCTTGACCATTTCTGGCCTGCTGTACCAACGCTCGGGAATGAATTCTGTAGCACGCTCAAAGCAGCTCTCAACTAGATTATTTTCGCAAGATCATGTTAGAGCTTGCCAGCTTCGCCGAATCAACTATACGATAAATAGCAGTGAACTTACGTCTGAATATGACCCAGCGAGGTGCCACCACCTTTGTATGACCGGGGACAAAAGTGTCGCCGATCATAACACCCTGAGGTGGAGTTTCTCTACTAACAGTAGTACTTGCCACAGGATACAATCGCATGGCTTCATTGATGATACCCCGAAGATGAGGTAAGGCCGATATAGCATTAAGGTCGAGGGGGTCGATTCCATCTAGCTCGGCATGAAGCTTGTCGGCATGCTCAGGATATTTGGCGAGGAAGTAGGATAGAAATGTTAAGCTTGGAGCTGTGGTGTCACTGAAGACTCAAATCAGCTGTAGGTAAAAGTCGTCTTTGGACTTGCAAGCGCAATGCGTTCGAAATCAGGAAACCATTCATACGAAGGTTGGTTGCCTACCTTCCGGCCACAACAACCGTTGGTGCGTCGCCTTTCAACCATTTGAGGGCCGAAACACTATTTCCTTCCTTGTCGGCCTCTTCCAGAAAGAAAGATGCAATGTCTTTCTCCTCGGGTCTTGTCTATTTGTTAAGTCAGATAGCATGGCCAACAAATCACTCGATGTTAGCATTCATCAAAGGTATGCATGACGGACCTTGATTCGTTGATGCAGCTGCTGATCACAAAAAGCCAGCATTGCGAACCAGTCTCCAATCTTCCAGAACCAGGGCAGAAACGTGAATGCGACCCTTATCAACCAAATGGTCGGCCCAAAGATACCGATAACTGAGAGTGCGCGTCGGAACAGGGTAACAGCGAAGTGCCATTCCTGGCGCCGCATCATACCAAAGTCTTGGTTGAAGGCGAACTCGCCCATCGAGTCGAAGGCGAACCAGTACATTACATCATTGATTACAACGGGTTTCTTTGCGGCCGCTGTGTCAGATATGATCTTCATGAGGACTCCGATCTGGCGGTTGATTCTATCCCTGTACTGCTCAATGGCTAACCATCTCCTTGGTTAATATAGGTAATGCATAATGGCAAAAATTGTCCACGCATGTCGGAGCAGTCTGACAGGACGTACCTAGTGAACTGAGCGCCCGGCTCCATATTCTGCGTCTTTCATCATGCATCTGCTTTTGGCGCGTAAAGACGAGAGAGTAGTCGGGCAGCATCAGGTCGTAGAAGTCGGACTTTGTGCACAGAGTCCCATAGCCTTCTAAGACCGTATAAGACTCCGGATGGAAAGAGGCTATCTCACTAGGTCCTAAAATCGTCCATGAGCGTTTGTCTACTACCTACGTTCTCTTTGAGATGAGGTCTTGACTGCACCTGTACGGGCGAAATCGCCATATTTCTCGTGTAACCGACACATCAGCTCATGGTTTCGTGAATCCCGACACTGCCAGACATGCCAAAGCTTGCTGACAGCGGCTAGTCTTGGTCCTTGAAATTTAGATAGACGGTGAAGAGGCGACAAACGGTACCCAATGATGCTGGCAAACAAGCCGATGAGGTAGCCCCCGATGATTTTGCAAGAAGCAGCGAGGGAAGATGGTAGGAGCTCCTGATGTCGCACAACTGAAAAGACAACGAGAAGGCCACAAAGGGCATGAAACACAAAAAGTGCAGGTGCTTGCATGTGCCATTCACCCCGGATAAATATGCAGACATGCGCCGCGATCCCCACAGCACAGGCTAGGCAGAATGCTGCGTTCAGTGACATTTTCGTGTACTGTGGAAATATGTGAATGTAAAAAGGGGAATCAATGGGTTAGCTGTTTATAAGACGGGCTTTGAAGTATCAGGTTTTCACAGAGGATTTGGGCAGATTAGGCGGCCAAGGCTGCGTCTACATATGACGTGCATACTTGTCTATTTGCGGTCGTGGGGAGAAGGAATTGATTCGGTAATAACTGAATGTTTTGAAAAGACGTATTCATATACTTTACCTATTCTGTAATTTTCCAAGTAGGCCAAAAGACGTATTCATATACTTTACCAATGCTGTAATATTCCAAGTAGGCCTGGGAATTGATTACAAGGCAAGTCGATTGCATCGTATAATCGTGTAGCATAGAGCAATCTGAAAATATACCTTATGTATTCGGAATACTGAGTACAGCGCGACAGCATGCGAACCTCTGGCCTTCTTTTCTTGTCTGGCCAGGTAGATTGAATCTTCTCCACTACGGAGTACGGCCGAGAGAATGCAGATAGATTGTACAAAGAACGAATATTGAACATAAGAGGTGCCGAGATCTCGCAGCACTACCATCATGAGCGCGTTAAGTATTCGGACTTAGGCTACTGTACCCAATTTCTAGAAGTAGTAAACCAACAGTCTTACGTTTGTCACCAACTTGAGACTTAGCTGAGACAGTGGCAGGACAGCAGGCTCAAAAGCAATTGTAGGAAAGTCGCTAGTAAATAATAACGCGTGTCTCTGCAAACTCAATTGATATATGCATGCTTTCGAAGCGCCTTGATGTTCGAGCAATTAAGATCGATGGAAGGTCTCCATGCAAAAGTTGAAGCGTCCCCACCCCATAACCACCGACTATGTCATCTGCTTCCACGATCAGCGGATTGGTATGGTAATGATACAAGATGTGACAGTGGGAGCTACAATATGCTGCATTGATGTTGGTCCAATCCTTGCTTCATTGTATTGTCCTCCTTTAGAATCATTGTCTTGTAATATCTCGACCTGCCGCCACCGCCCTTGATTCGCTAACGAACCCCACTGATCAGGCCATCTTCTGGCGCATTGGGAGAGGTGATGATAGTATTGGAATGCCGTGGCTTCCGAAAGGTGATGATGGCCAGAACGGTGAGCCGACCAATATTAGTGGGATTCAGACTGTCCTGCAACCAGGAACAGATCAGTGATTCAGCTTAGGTAATCGCTGCTTTGCCACCTGAATTAACTTTTGGTTCAGTGATCTGTTCCAAAACACTATTTTGGCTCGAAGAGCTATAAATTACCTAGCACGCGGGTGACAAAAATATTGGATCACTAATGACTTGGCGGAGATCCCCTACCAAATTTCTATATAAATTATCTACTTTTCTCGACTAAAACCCTATCATTTATCCGTTACTATCTAAAAAAGCCTGGAGTCGTTTAGGTATACTAGCTACCTACTCATTCACGTACTTAATAGTTATATATTTATCCTACCCCTAAATAATATAGTCTCTTATAGTACAGTTATCCTAATAGGGGTACTTACAGAGCATTTATTTAGGTCCTTACTAGGTGTTTTCTATTAGCGATTATAAAGAATAATAGTATAATAAGGCGTAGTCTAATCCTTATAAGATATATAAGTACTAGGGGATAATATATTATTAAGAAAAGTAGATAATTTATATAGAAATTTAGTAGGGGATCTCTATCAAGGTATTAGTAATCCAATATTTTTATTACCTACGTACCTAGGTACCTTAGACGTACTAAGCTAGGTAAGTAGGTTACTAAGCTACTTCAGGTTAGTAAGGCTAACTACGTAATAGGAGGGTAGTATATCTACGTATAAACTTCTATAATCTACTAAATATCCTATCTTCTTACTATAATAGAATATCCGGATATTAGGACCCTAAGCTTATTACAGCTTATCGGTTAGTTAATAAGTGCCTTAATTACCCCTCTAGGACTAGCGCGAATATTAGAACTCTAATATTTCTTCGTATTCTACCTACGTACGCACTAATACTCCGTGATATTTTCTACTTAAATTAAGTTATATAACTTACTTTAAGGTATCTAAAGCTTTAAGAATAATTAAAATCAGTCTAGTAGCTCAAAAGATATATTAGAATAAGTAGATTTACCTACTAAATTCTATACGCTAACGGCTAGAATAATTAGATTAATAATAAAAATCCTGTTATTATTTATAAATTACCTATTTTACTATATTACCTACTAACGTATCTAATATTAATCTAAATAGGGGTAGATATCTATCTTATTACTAGGTATATAACGCTGTTAGAATAGGTGTATCTATATAATATAGCTAATACTATCGTATATATAAGCTACCTACCTACCTACTAATATATCTAATTTACTCCCTACTATTCACGTCACCTACTAACGTGTCTAATATTAGTCTAAATAGGGGTAGATATCCGTCTTATTACTAGGTATAGAACGCTATTAGAATAGGTGTATATATATAATATAGCTAATGCTGTCGCATATATAGCCTACCTACCTACCTATTAATATACTCCCTACTATTTACGTCACCTACTAACGTGTCTAATATTAGTCTAAATAGAGGTAGATATCTATCTTATTACTAGGTATAAAACGCTATTAGAATAGGTATATCTATATAATATAGCTAATGCTATCGTATATATAGGCTACCTACCTACCTACTAACGTATCTAATTTACTCCCTACTATTTATATTACCTACTAACGTGTCTAATATTAGTCTAAATAGGGGTAGATATCCGTCTTATTACTAGGCATAAAATGCTATTAGAATAGGTGTATATATATAATATAGCTAATACTATTATATATATAAGCTACCTACCTACCTATTAATATACTCCCTACTATTCACGTCACCTACTAATATATCTAATATCAGTCTAAATAGGGGTAGATATCCGTCTTATTACTAGGTATAAAACGCTATTAGAATAGGTATATCTATATAATATAGCTAATACTATCGCATTTATAAGCTACCTACCTACCTATTAATATATCTAATTTACTCTCTACTATTCACGTTACCTACTAACGTATCTAATATCAGTTTAAATAGGGGGTAATTTATATTACCTACTAACGTGTCTAATACGTGTCTAATATCGGTCTGAATAGGGGGAAATATCCGTCTTATTACTAGGTATAGAACGCTGTTAGAATAGGTGCATATATCTGATATACTCCCTACTATTCACCTTCCCTACTAAATGCCAGGTAGTAGGGGTGATTTTCCGACGTAAAAATCTTGAATTTTTATAGGCATTTTCTAGTCTTTTAATAATATATTATATAATTTTTTTACTTATTCTTTTAAACTATTAATATTATACTTTATATAGTAATTAGATTTATATTATATATTATATATTATACTAGAAGATACTTATAAGAATTAAAGATTTTTATATAAGAAAGATATACTTAAAAGTATAATTCTTTTATTTCTTAGTAAGTAATAGTAGTTATAAGTTAAATTTAAATCTAAGTATAATATATATATATATAAACTATTATTAATACTAAGACTCTTATTAAGTATTATAAGAGTCTTAAGGTAAATATAACTAAAACTATTAATTTTAGACTTAAAGAATTATTTATAATAGTTATCTAGTACTAGAGTATTAATAAATAGTTATTAGGCCTACTTATATTATAATTCTATAAGATATTACTATTTAGGACTAATAGAGTATCTTATATCCTAGTATAGTATCTATTAGATTAATACTAAGGTTTACCTAGGCTTCTTAAATACTAAAATATAGCTGTATTTACTATTTATATTTTACTATTATAGCTAATAACTATATCCTAGAATTATACTATAGATAATATAGATTATATTCTAAAAGATCTTATTACTACTAAGTTTTTTAAGAAACTCCCTCGTAGGCCTTAACTATTTCCTAAGTTTAAACTATTAGAAATTAATAAAATAATATATAGGTAAGGTTAACTACTTAATAAAATTAATATTTAATAACTTTATAAAATCTTCTCCCTTTTCTTTAAAGAATAAAAGCTTAATTTACTAGTAGAGTATATTAATTTAAATATAATAGCTTCTTCTACCTTATAAAAACCCTATATAAGAATTTAGATTCCTATAATAGTAAAAGAGCGTAGGGCTTATATTAGGGTATATATATATAGGACTATATCTAGAACCTATAATAAATAACTATTAAAACCTTAATCTTATAAGCCTACTCTATCCTACTATCTACTATATAATTAATCTAAAGAGGTAGTAAATAATTAATTATTTCTTCTATATCTCTAGGCCTAAGAAGAATAAGTTAGTATTTTAAAAATTTAAACCTCTAAATAATAATCTATATTAAAAATTTAAGAAATATTAGAAGGTAGATATATATCTTTTTATTAATAAGTGTATTTAATATTTTATAAGTAGGGTAAAAGAAATTATTAATATATTAAGTAAATTAGAGTTAAAAGGCTTTAAGATATAAGTATTAATAAATAAGAGGTATATCCTAGATTAGATATTATATATAAAAGGAGCTATTAGACTAATTAATTTAGATAAAATATAGATAACCTAGCTTAGCTTCTTAAAGATATAGGCTATAGTTCTTGATATAGTAAAGTAATAGGGTATTTCTAGCTTTATAAATTATATTATCTAGCTAGATAACCTATTTACCTTAGCCTATCTACTTAGTTAACTAGCTAATAAGGGATTTAGGGGGGCTAGTACTATTAGAACTACTAAGACGTAGTAAGAAAATAATAAAGAAAAGGCTAGTACTAAGAAGTAAAAGGAGGTTTAAAAGAGAAGAATTATAGCCTAGATCTACTCCTTACTAATTTAAAAATAATATATAATATATAGATACTATAAGGTTAGCTATATAATTCCTTATTAAATAACTAGAAAATGCCTGTAAAAATTCAAGATTTTTACGTCGGAAAATTACCCCTACTACCTAGCATTTAGTAGGGAAGGTGAATAGTAGGGAGTATATTAGATGTATGCACCTATTCTAATAGCGTTCTATACCTGGTAATAAGACGGATGTTTCCCCCTATTTAGACTGATATTAGATACGTATTAGACACGTTGGTAGGTAATATAAATTACCCCCTATTTAGACTGATATTAGATACGTTAGTAGGTAACGTGAATAGTAGGGAGTAAATTAGATACGTTAGTAGGTAGGTAGGTAGCTTATATATACGATAGTATGAGCTATATTATATAGATATACCTATTCTAATAGCGTTTTATACCTAGTAATAAGACGGATATCTACCCCTATTTAGACTAATATTAGACACGTTAGTAGGTGACGTAAATAGTAGGGAGCACGTTAGTAGGTAGGTAGGTAGCCTATATATGTAATAGCATTAGCTATATTATATATATACACCCATTCTAATAGCGTTCTATACCTAGTAATAAGACGGATATCTACCCCTATTTAGACTGATATTAGACACGTTAGTAGGTGACGTAAATAGTAGGGAGTAAATTAGATACGTTAGTAGGTAGGTAGGTAGCCTATATATATAATAGTATTAGCTATATTATATAGATATACCTATTCTAATAGCGTTCTATACCTAGTAATAAGACGGATATCTACCCCTATTTAGACTAATATTAGATACGTTAGTAGGTGACGTAAATAGTAGGGAGTATGTTAGTAGGTAGGTAGGTAGGCTATATATATAATAGTATTAGCTATATTATATATATACACCTATTCTAATAGCGTTCTATACCTAGTAATAAGACGGATATCTACCCCTATTTAGACTAATATTAGACACGTTAGTAGGTGACGTAAATAGTAGGGAGTAAATTAGACACGTTAGTAGGTAGGTAGATAGCCTATATATGCGATAGCATTAGCTATATTATATATATACACCTATTCTAATAGCGTTATATACCTAGTAATAAGATAGATATCTACCCCTATTTAGACTAATATTAGACACGTTAGTAGGTAACGTAGTAAAATAGGTAATTTATAAATAATAACAGGATTTTTATTACTAATCTAATTATTCTAGCTATTAGCGTATAGAATTTAGTAGGTAAATCTACTTATTCTAATATATCTTTTAAACTACTAGACCGATTTTAATTATTCTTAAAGCTTTAGATACCTTAAAGTAAGCTATATAACTTAATTTAAGTAGAAAATATCACGGAGTATTAGTACGTACGTAGGTAGAATACGAAGAAATATTAGAGTTCTAATATTCGCGCTAGTCCTAGAGGGGTAATTAGGGTACTTATTAACTAACCGATAAGCTATAATAAGCTCAGGGTCCTAATATCCGGATATTCTATTATAGTAAGAAGATAGTAGAGTTATAGAATTTATATAGAAAGACTATTATATTAGGATAGAGACTATTATTTAACGCCGCTATTAATTAGTAGAAAATAGTATAAATATATATATAAGTTAGCTAGTCTTTAGTAATAATACTATAAAAGAGCTATTAATCCCCCTATTTATTAATATATATAATTACTTTATAAGTAGAGTTAATTAGGCTAATTAATTATATTACTATTATAAGATACTTAAGCTATATAATAAGAACTAGAAGGCCCTCTAGTACTACTTACTAAATATAATAGTATATAACTATTATAAGATAGCCTACTATTTAATAGATTAGTTATAAGGTAAGTTTTAATAATATAACTCCTATAAGACTTTTTATAGATAACTAGTTACTAAACTATTTACCTATTTAAAATAATATATAGGTATTAGGAAACCTTAATAATTTAGCGTATAAAATATATATATATATTATATTATAGAATTAGATTATAGAGTTATTATCTTACTAGGAATAAAAGTATAGTACTATTAAGTATATAAATATAAGGGAAGGATTAGTTTGAAAAAGGTAAAAAGGAAGGTATCTAAGGAGCTATCTATTAGTTCTATTCTAGGTTAATATTAATAATAAAGGGTATTAAGATCTAGGTATAATTATAAGCTATATAATATATATCTTTATTATAGAACGTGATATTAGATAGATTATATTAAGGTTATCCCCTAGTTAGAAATTTAGTAGTTTTTACTAAGAAAATAACGGATACTATACTTACTAGGATATAGGATAACTAAGTAGACTATTATTAAATAACTTATTATATTAGTTATTATTAGGAAAAGATATTATTATTATTTAAAATAAAAGTATTAAAAGCCTAATACTATTTATTAAGTACTTAATTAATTATAAGATATCTAGTATAATAATAGTCTACTCTTTTAATTACTTCTATACTATTAGACTATCTCATATAATTCCTAATTCCTTATATTACTTATATTATAATATATCTTTATACTCTTATAATAATTATTAATAGTCCTATTAGATTTATTATATTAATATAAAAGAATCTATTATATATAGGAGTTACTATAAACTAGCATTTATCTATTCCTTTAAAGTTTAACTAGTAGTATTTTAGGAATAAAATAGTAAAATAGCTTATTTTTATTATTAGAAAGTCTAATATTATCTTCTTACTATAATAGAATATCTAGATATTAGAGCTCTAACCTTATTATAACTTATAAGTTAGTTAATAAATCCCCTAGACTACTTCCCTAAACTAGCGCGAATATTAGAACTCTAATATTTCTTTATCTTCTACTTATATATAAATACCTATCTTTTATAATATTTTATACTAATATAAAGTTATATAGCTTATTTATAACTATTTAATACTTTAAAAACTATAGTAATTAGTATAATAATTTAAAAGATATATTATTATAAATAAATTTACCTACTAATATTAGTCTAACTATTTAATATCTTAGTTTATTTCTACTACCTAACTAATCTTTTCTTTCTACCTTACTTTTATTATTCAATACTTTATTATAGGTATTATTCCTCCCCTTTATAATCTTTACCTTATAAGCTATACTAATCGTCTTTAAAGTATATATTATTACCCTTCTTATACTAAATATAGCTCTTCTAGCGATTAATACCTTTTAAGCGCGTAGCTCTTTCTAAGTTATACCCTAATACTATTAATAAGAGGGTTAAAATATTATAAAAGTAATAGTATAAGATATATTAGACACCTAAAGAAGACTAATTTAGAAACCTAGGTTAGATCTAAGACCCTACTAGTAAGCCCTAGAAATATTACGTTAATAGAACCTCGCTCTAAAGAAATACTATTAGGTACTTACCCTTATAATTACCTTAATAAGTATATTACTCTCTAGTAGTATATAATTCTATCTAATATAACTATTTAAGTATTTATTCTACCTAGGAACTCCTAGTAATTATCTAGATATTAGTAGCTTAATAGCTAAATAGATCTCTACTATTAATAGTATAATTAAAGAAGTTAGACTGGATTTAGATATTTATTTATTAATTATTAAAATTATATAAACTATCCTCTAAATATTATCTAGATTGTTTAGAAATATTTATAATAGAGTAGATCTAAGTCTAGAAAATAACTAGGGAAATATATTAAATAGTCTTACCTATATCTATCTTCTTACTATAATAGAATAGAGGAATATTTAAACTCTATTAGTCTCTTAAAGCCCTTATCTAATAGATTTCTTATTTTATACCCCTATTTAACTAATTTTAGCCTAGCTTTCTATCGCGAAGAATATTAAAGGTCTTATACTTTATATATTCTATCCTACTATATACTTAACCCTCTTATAATTTTCTAATTATATTAAGTTACTTAGCTTCTTTTAAGGAGTTTAATATTATAAAAATCTTTAAACTCTATTTAATAGTTCTAAAGCTATATCTTAATAAATAGATTTACTTACTAAGTATTCTATTTCTTAGTATATTTTCTTTATATCTATTTTATTAATAGAAATCTTTCTATCTTCTAGCTTATCCCTTTTTTTTTATCCTACTACCTTATAGACTTTAATACCCCCTCTAATTATTTGTAGGTTATACTACCTATTACTTACCTTCTAAACTATTAATAGCGCTTTAATTATACTAACTAATACCCTTTACTCTCTTCCTTATATATAACTACTAAACGCCCCCTTTCTAATATTAATACTAATATTATAGATAATAAACGCCGGTAAGTATATAGAAGTAAGAGTATAAGGCGTATTAAGTAGTTAAGAAACTCTTTAATAGTAGTAACTATTAATATTAATCTTACTCTATATTCTTTTTACTACCCTTATACTAATTAATTTCTTTATAAAACTTCCTACCTCCTCCTTAATTCTACTAACTACCTACTATCTATTATATAACTAGACCTATAAAACTATATATATACTAGTAGTAGAGGGAATAATATATTCTATAATAAATAAGATAAGAAGGTATTATAAGCCTTTTTATATAACTATATATACTAGCTAAATACTATATAGATTAACTACGTTAGCAAGATCTTAACTCGCCCTTATACCCTTAGCAAAGGTCTTATACCCGTAGGCCCGGGGCCGGCCCCAGGGGCCGCTAGCCCCGGGCCTGTCGCAGCGTGTCGCAAGGCCCTAGGGCCGCTCCGGGCTCCAAGGGCAGCGTCACGTGACTGCTAACTAAGCAGTATTTTTAGAATCTATTAGTTTATAGATTTTAAGAAATCACGTGACTGCTTACTAAGCGAAACTATATCACGTGACTGATTACTAAGTAGAACTTTAAAAGTTTTAATGTTCTATAATCGACGGGGGACTCGGGTAGCGTACCCCGGAGCTACCCCCAACGCTACCCTAAAAGCGACCCCGGAATCGATCGATTCAGCCAATTTCTACGCGGGAATAATGCGCTAGGGTAGGCCTAGGTAGGGGTTAATAGCGTGGCGAGTATATTAACTTGGGGTGGTTGATAATGCGATAGCGTTACTATTACGGGTACTTTAACGCTATTACCTAGCGCCCGGAAGCCTAACTATAGGATGCCGTGACGCTAATACCTAGCGCCCGGAAGCCTAATCTTAGGGCGGCCCTACGGCCCCAGGCGGACTCGTGTCTGCCCCTGCGGTCCTAGGGCAAGCTTTCTCAAACCACGGCCCTGGGGGCCCGGGGCGGCCCGGGGCCGGCCCCAGGTATCCCTCCGGGTTTTCAGAAATTGCCGACGTAGATAAGGGTATTCTATCTTAAATTAATAGTCCTAGCTAAGAATAATATATCTTAGATCTAATAGTATAAGAGATATAGATTTATTAGTATAAAGGCTATAAAGGCTATATTATATTCTATTAATATTAATAATAATAATAAGGTAACTAATTACTTATAAGAATATAAGAAATAGGAATTATATAAGAGTTATATATTAGAGAAACTTACTTAAATACCCTTATATATACTAATACCTAGAGTTACTATTCTTAGTTAATACTAGTATATTAACCTAGTATTAGTAAGTTATATAACTACTCTTAAGAGGTATACTAATATAATTGTATTTATATATAAAGTATTAGGATTTACCTAAATAGATTATATAACTAGTAGGATAGAGTTACTATAAGAACTCGAGTTCTAAATAAAATAGTAGAGAAACTAGGGGTATAAATAGCCTTTATTTACAGTATTAATAAACTAGTCTAGGGCTATAAATATTAATAAATCTTTTAGGAATATAGGATATTTATTACCTTATTAATACTATATAGCCCTTACTAGGATAGGATAACTATATTAGTAAGATCTTAACTCGCCTCTATACCCTTAGTAAAGACCTTATACCCGCAGGCCTGGGGCCGGCCCCAGGGGCTCCGGGCTGGCCTCGGGCCTGTCGCAGCGTGCCGTAAGGCCCCGGGGCCGCTCCAGGCTCTAAGGGTAGGGTCACGTGACTACTAACTAAGTAATATCTCTAAAATCTACTAGTTTATAGATTCTAGGAAATTACGTGACTGCTTACTAAGCAGAACTTTAAAAGTTCTAATGTTCTATAATTGACGGGGGACTCAGGTAGCGTACCCTGGAGCCACCCCCAACGCCACCCTAAAAGCGACCCCGGAACCGATCGATTTAGCCGATTTCTACGCGCGGCGGATGCGCTAGGGTGGGCCGCAGTAGGGGTTGATGGCGTGGTCGCCATATCGACTGAGGGTGATGATAATACGATAGCGTTGCTGTTCCAGGTGCCTTAACGCTATTCCCTAGCGCCCGGAAGCCTAATAATAGCGTACCGTAACGCTATTACTTAGCGCCTAAAAGCTTAATCTTAGCGCGCCCCTTAGGGCCCTAGGCGCTTAGTAGATTGCCTCTGTAGCCCCTATAGCCCCGGGCGGACTCGTGTCTGCCCCTGCCGCCCCATGGCAAGCCTTCTCAAACCACGGCCCTGGGGGCCTCAGGCGGCCCGGGGCCGGCCCCGGGTACCCCTCCGGGTTTTCAGAAATTGCCGACGTAAATAGAAGAACTAGATACTATTTAGTAAAGTTAGAATAGTTCTTATTAATACTAGACTATTATAAGAGTTCTAGGATAAGGCTATCTATTATATTAATTATATTAAGAATCTTATACCTAATAAGAATAAGAAGTTCCCCTTTAAGAAATAGTATAATTATAAACCCTAATTAATATATTTAAAGATATTTAAATATTAATACTATTTATTTAATATATTACTAAAAAGAAACCTAGATTATAAGGCTATTAAATACTACTTCTTTAGCTTTAATAGTAAGAGTATCTACTACGTATAAGATATTAAGGGATAATATAATAGTTAATTAGTATATATAATATTTAATAAGAAAGCTATTATACTATTAATAGATAATAATAAACTCTTAAGAAAAAGAGACTTAGATAATAATAATATAGTAGACCTCTTAAGCTAGCTTTAAAGTAACTAATTAGATAGTAGTAATTAGGTCTTAAAGTAACTAACTACCCCTAATTAATAGGGTACTATAAGAGTATTAGATAATATTAATAATATTAGTAATACTAGTAATACTAGTAATAGATTAATAATAACTTTTTTATCTAGCTAATTAATATTAGGCCTAACTAATAATATAAGTATACTAATTAGTCTAAATAGATATAATTAGAATAATTTACTTAAATTAAACTAAATTAGAATAAGTTAAATAATTAAACTACTAAAAATAGCTAAGTAGGTTTAGAGTAATTCAACTTAAAATAATAAATATTAGAGAATTATTCTTAATATATTATATTATTCTAGTTATAATAGACTATAGAATAATAATAGCTAGATAAATAAGAGGGATATAAAGTCTTTTAATAACTTTAAATTTAAAGCTATATTTACCCGTATTTTTATAAGTATTAAAGATAGAGTATCTCTACTTAATATTAATAGATAAGACTTTTAGTAGACCTAATAATAATAAATAGCTTACTACTATTAAAGAGGAATTAGCTAATTATAATAAGTAAATATTATAATAAGAATTATATTAACTATCTTATAAAGTATATATCTTACTAGAAAGGTAGGTCTTATTCTATAAATATAAACTAATAAGTAAAATTAACTAATATAAAGTATAATAAGCTATTATAAGCTTCTATTAAATTAAGAGAATTAATTTTAATAAGATTCTTATTAACCTTAAATATATTATTATAGTAATTCCTCTAGCTAGTAATAAGATCTACTTATATATAGTACTAGCTATAAACCTATTACTTATTAATAGAGCTAAGAGGTCTTTAGTCTAATTATAGTTAGAATAAAATTAAGATATTATATAATAATAGAGCTCCTTATATAGAGTTTTTATACGCGTAGCGAGCGCGCCCTTAGTATATATAATAATACCTACCTTAGTTCCCGTTAGTAGTATTAGCTTTATATATAAGAGACTTTAAATTAAGAGATAGAAGGTATTATACTAAGTAGAAGAGTTAAAATAATAGGTTAGGGTTACCCCCCCTAACTAAGAGGATTATAACTACGCGTAGAAGTAGGAGTAATAACCCTATAATTATAAGTATAACTAGCGGGATTTTAATATAATCTACTTTCTCTTATAAGTAGATTATTATATAGCTTAGTATTAGGAATCAATAATATAATAATAGTAATAAAGTATATTTATACCCCCCCCCTAATAACTTTAATAGCTCCCTCTTATATATTATAAAAAAGATATATAATAATTCTTAATAAGAGTACTATAAGCCTTCTACTAGGCTAGTAGTAGTAGTAACCTAGTATTATAAGTTAAATAGAAAAGGATACCTTAATATTAAATAGTATAAGAGAGGAGTAGCTAGGGTAGTAGTAGACTAGTAAGAGGGCTAAAAGTACTTATTAATATTAGTTAAATTATATAGGGAAGGGTAAGAGGGTAATTAAGGGAGTATAAACCTTTTAAGAGTAGAGAAAGGGGCGTAGCCCTAATAAGAGAGAGGAGTATATAAATATTAAGATCTAATACTAGGGTAGTATAAAGTATAAGAGAGAGGATAGTATATAATATTTAAAGGCCTAGAAGTATTATAATAAATAGGATAGATAAGAGAGGTTTTCTTTTATAATTTATAATTTCCTCTTAATAAACTAGAGTTAGAACGCCCTTATTAGCTCTAAGTAGCTAGATAGTAGAGTATAAAATATAAATAGTAATAGTAATAGTAATTCCTCCTAGCCCTAATAGCTAAGTATAAGTTAGTTATTAAGTATTTAGATATTATTATAACCTTTTTAGAATTACTTGTATATAAAGAAATCTAGGTAGAGTACCTTACTACTTTATTAATAGTTAATAAGGATATACTTATAAATTAAATAAAGCTTTATATAACCTTAAATAAGTATCTTATTATAAGAACTAGTTAGGAATACTAGTTAGGAATATAGTATTACTATTAACGTAGTGTCTATAGTACGTAGTAGCGCTGCGCTACCCCTTTACCTATAGTATATAGAGAAGGGAATTCCCCTTAAAGGGAAGGGTAGCGATTAGTCTTACTATTAATAAGAATAGAGAGTTCTATATATATATATATACGTACTATTTATAGTACTTAATAGCTACGTTATTATATAGTACCCTTATATTTTAATTACTCTACCCTATTTAAGGGTAGTAGCCTGACTATTAGTAAGATAAGTAGAGAAGGGTTATTATAAGTATAAGGTAAAAAGGTTAGTTAATTAGCGTAGATAACCCGCCTAAATATAAGGGACTAAGCTTATAGAGAAAGTAAGTCTTAAGAATTAATTAATAAATTAATAATAGATATATTATAATTATAACTAACTATCTAGGGGTAGCTATTAGGCGTATAAACCTAGTCCCTACTACATAAAACCTAAGAAGTACTATTATAAAGGATATAAGAACTTAAAGAAGAAGTCTCTAAGAGGTAGTAGATATAAGATCTATAATAATATTTATAAGAGTTAGAGCGGGAAATATATATTAATAATACTACCTAAGTAGGTTATTAATATTACCTGTTATTAATAGAAGAATTAGAATTAAAGCGCCCTTAATATAAAACTTATATTCTTAGGTTATAAGACCTATATATATATAATAGGAAGTTAGTATAAGAATATTAAGAATAGTTTAATAATATAATTAATATAATTAATATAAGTATAGCCTATTTTCTTAATAACTTTATAAAAATTTAATACGCGTTATAATATATAACTTTAAACCTTAAGGCTACGTAGCGTAAATATATAAAGGATATATTAAAGGATAAATAGTCCTAGGAATACTTTAATAATTTCTTAATAAATTAAATAGAAGATCTTTAAAATTAGACTAACCGCGTCGAGTCGGTACTTCGAACTCGAGTCAGGTACCCGACTCGAGTCTTGGCGATTTAATACTAAAATCTGGTACTAAGTATTTAAGTCAGTACTAATAGTTAGTACCGAGTATTCGAGTCGGTACCTTAGTAGGTACAGAGTATTAGTACCGAAGTATTAACTCGAATCGCTAAGACATTTTCTCTAGTAATATTTTCTATTTTTAGTAGTATTCCTTACTATATTTTCTAATTTTTTTTAATTATTATTATTATTATTATTACCTAGGGAATTCTTAAAAGTAAATAAGATAATGCAAGAAGGTAATATATATCCCTAGGAAAATAACGACTATAATATTAGGAATATTTCTTATCTATAATAATATCTCGTACTATATATAATATTTACTAGTAGATTACTAAGTATTATTATTATTACTAACTAGGTAATTCTTAATAGTAACTAAGGTAAAATAGAAAGATAATTACTAATTAGCTATTCCTATAGAAATAGTAATTATAATATTATTAATATTTTTTATTTATAATAGTATTTACTATCATATCTATAGTTTACTATTATATTACTAAGCATTATTATTATTATTACCTAGCCTAACCTAGGTAATTCTTTAAGGTAATATATATCCCTAGGGAACTAAAAGGGGTATTAAAATTCTAATTAAAAAAATCTATTTTTAGTATAGAGGGAATTCTAGAAAAAATTTAGTGTCCCCTACTATTTTATTAGGGGCTTGGCGTCTTGGCGATACCTTGGCGATTCGAGTTGGGTCAACCTGATTCGCTAAGGTATCGAGGCCTTGGCGAGTCGGTACCGGAAGGAGGTACCGAGTATTCGGGTCGGTACCCGGAGCTAGTACCGAGTATTCGGTCAATACTAATTCTTAGTATTGAATCCCGACTCGACGGTTAGTCTATTTAAATTAATACCTTATAATTAGTAAGCGCTACTTAAAAGCTAAGTAAAAGGAATATTAAAAGATTATAAACTTTATAAATTACCTTACTAAGTTAGAAAGATAACTTAAGCTATTAATAGAGTATATACTTTATAATAACCTTTTAAATAAGTTATATAAAGATCTTTATAATTAACTTATAATATAACCTAATATCCTAGAAATAAGGGATACTCTTATTATATTAGTAACTTCATTAGAGCTTTATATAATACTACTTATATATAAAGATTAAAGGGATAATACTCCTACTAGGGGTTAATATCCTTAAAGAGGAAGAGGAAATTTCTAAGGGTAAAGAGATAATAGCTTATATATAAAGTAAAAAGGATAGGGCGCTATTAGAGTATTATTATATCTTCCTTAAAGGCTTAAGCTTAACCTTTCTACTATTAAGTATTATAATTATTAAAAGAAGGGATATATAATTAAGGATTACTAGAGTATAAAATTAATAATTATAAATATTATAAATAATAAGCTTATAATTAATAAGATATCTAGTAATAAGCCGGCTAAAAAAGGCTTAAATTTAAAAAACCCTTAAGTATTATAATTATATCTACTATTATAATATAAGGGAAGAAGTAGATATAATAACTTATTATTATTATAATATAAGTAGAGCTTAAGAGCTTATAAAGAGAATTTGTTATATTAATTAACTCTAGAGTAGATATTAATTATATTAATATATACTTAATAAAGGAGTAGGATTAGGAAATAGACCCTAGCTCTAATAATATCTTATATAATAGAGTTGATTAATTAATTTATACGCCTACTCAAGCTACTACTACGTTACTTATAAGGGTATTCCTTATAATTTTACCCTTAAGCACCGAATATACTCGTTAGCCGCTAGAGAAACCGTTACTAGTTAAAAACTCCCTCTTATCCGTACCCTTCTACTAATTATTAGCCTTGCGGTAGTACCGCTAGGCTCCTAATACTACGGTAGAAACTTATACGTGCTTCTAGTCTTACGTATTAGTACGTTATAATCTAAACTACCACTTTATAACCGGTAGAATAAGTAAGATAGTTAGATTCACGCGGCTGGTCTTAGGGCGGTTATTACCCCTTTAGCCCCCGCGTTTTTCTTCTTCTTCTTCTTCTTCCTCTTTTTCCTTACGGGGATTTCCTGCTCGATACCCCGTAGGAGCCTCGACCTTACTAGTTACTCCCCTGCTAGCGAGAAGGATACGATTACTCTAGTCTCTACTATCTATTATACCGCTACTCTAATACCTATTACTTCGGTTAATATCCTCCGAGTATCGGTCGTACTAGCCTCCGTAAAAAGCCGCCGCCGGGCTTCCCTAAATTTAGGGTAGAAAAAGAGAATATATTTTATATCTTACTTCCTCTACCTATATAAGTATTCGCCGCTATCTACTATTAAGATATATATACGGTAGAGGAAGTAGTTTAAGCTAATCTTTCCGCTTTAGAGCTAGGTCGCTATCGAGCTTTCTACTTTCCGTAGTATATAGTAGTAATCGAGCCGATTATTAAATAGGCCCCCTTACTAAGCGGGGGATATTAGCTAGCTCTAAAGGCCTACCTTATACTTCTCCTACCTATCGATCTAACGTCGCCGTACCTAGTACTTCACGTTTATATCGATTACCCTAGTACTCTAGTATTCCTCGGTTTTAGTACTCGAGGTATAGCCCTATTTCTTCCTAGTAGCCGTGGCCGCCTTGTCCCAACAGTTATAGCCTAAGGAGTCGAGGGCCCACCTCTCCTTCTCCTAGGTTGGAGTAGGTAGTAGGTCACGCCTCCTCCGCCGGTAGAGCCTATTCTAAATTATCCTATTTCTATTTATTATTACGGAGTTAGCCCCTCTTAATACTTAGTATCATATAACTAGCCTATTAAGGTACTAGTCTATCGGTATAATTACTACCTCCGCCTTAAGAACTTAAACTAGGGTGGCCTTATAAGCCCCTAGTACTATTCTAAGGTACTAGTTCTAAATTACTGCTAGTATTCTCGCGGGCGTTTTTAACGCTTTACTCGTGCCTTTAGGCTAGTACTAGATCGGGGCGGTAAACGTTAGTATCGGTCTTACTACTATACTATATACTAGTCTACACTTCTCTAGGGTTACTCCCTACGTCGACCCCGCTATATAACTAATAGCTCTAGTCTAGGTAGCTACCCTCGCTTTTAGCTAGGCGATATAGGGGCCCTAGCGTAGTTTTAAGTCGATATAAAGACCTAAGACTCGTAAGCTTAATCCTAGTTTAATTACCACGTTATTAAAGTTAATTACTATCTTTATATTAAATTTCTTTAGGGTCCGTAATAGGTATATTAGCTCGTATTTCTAGGGGGTAAACGTCGCCCTGTAAGTACGCGCCTAGTATAGGCATATTTTATATACCTTCTCTAGGTACTTATAGTTAGCCTTAGTAGATTCGTTATACGCTAGTAAGTAGACGTTATTAATAAAGCCTCTAACCTATATCGGGAGCCTAGTCTTAGCGTATTCTTCGAGGAGCGGTGCGTTAAAGAATAGGAATAGTACCGGTAAAATTAGTAAGCCCTAGGGGATCCCTATTTCAACCTCTTCTAATTCGCTAGTCCTACCTCCTAAGGTAATCGATATCTTCCTATCTAATAGGAAACTCGCGACCTACTTAGTAATAAAGGCCGGCGTTCTTCTTATCCGTAAGTTATAAAGGAGCCTCTTATAAGAAACGTTATCGAAGGCGCCTACTATATTAAGAGATAGTAGGCTGGCTACCTTTCTCTTATTACCTCTTTTACTATAGTTTTATACCGTATAGACTATATCCGTCAGGGCCTTAAGGGCTGTCTCGACTAAGCGTTTCCTTCGTACTCCTATCTATTATAATAGGAGCAGGTGGTGTTTCTCCGTAAGGTCACTAAGCTTCCTTGAGACTACCGTCTCTAACGCTTTTTCTAGCGTGTTAAGGAGTATAATTAGCTTATACGATTTAGGTTCTAAGTAATCCTTCTTTACTAGTTTCTTTAGAATTACCGTATTCGCCTCTTTAAACTAGGTAGGGTAATAGCCCGCCTTTATATAAGCCTAAAATAAGTGTATAATAGCGCTTATAATCGGTTCTCCCGTTAGTAACCTTAGGCATCGGTTTAGGATCCCTATTCTCCCTAGGGCCTTATCTACGGCTAGGTTCCAGATCGCCTTACTTACCTCGCGTACTATAACCACGTATAGGAGCTCTATCGGCGCTAGGTACCTTATTATCGCGATATCCCCTAGGTCTACCTAGGGAGGCGGGGGGAAGAGGGTCCTCCTTAACGCTCTTACCTTACCATCGAAGTCTATAGCCTTTCCCCCCATTCTATCCCTTATCGCTGGGAAGTAAGGAAGCCCTTTTAGCTTCCTACTCTTTTACCGACCCTATCTAGCTAGCCTCTATACCCCCGTAGGTTTTAAGGATACCTTATAGACGCCTTCTCGGAACGCGAGTACTTTAGCCTTACGGATCGTTTATACCTTTATATATTCGGCCTCTTTTAATACTTCCTTAGTATATATACTCCTTCCGCGGTAGTATTCTTTAAGACGGGCCCTTACTTCCTTCGTGGTCTTAGTATAACTATAGTTCTAGTACGACTTAGCCTCTAGGCTTAGCTAGGTAATTAGGACGGTAATTTTAATAATCTCTAGGAGCCCTACTATTAGCTTCCCCGTATATTAATTAATATCGGCAGGTACTATTAATACTAGTTTTCTAAGGGCTCGGTTTAGTATATTAAGGCCTTTCCTAATATCTTCTTTAACCGTCTTATCCTCTAGTTTCTTCTATACCCTCCTTATACGGGTAGGCGTCTCCTCCTAGGACTACTCTAGCTCCGTTACTATTAGCTAATAGTCTAATCTATAATAGAGGTCCTCCCTAACCCTATACGAGCTTATCGCGTAATAGGCCCCTTCTATAAGGAATATTAGGTCGATAGCGCTCTAGAGTCCTTAGCTCCTCTATATAACGGTTCCTTCGGGCGTACCGAGACTTATTCCTTTCTTAGTGGTATAGTCTAGTAATTTATCGGCTATAACGTGGTAAGAGTACCTTCCTAGGCTATTCTACGATGGGTGGTAGAGGTTAAAGTCTCCGACTACGACCTGCTCCTTATCTATCTATAATACCCGTTCTAGGTCTAGTAGGGTTAACGGTCCTTTAAGGGACTTTAGTATAGGAGGGGAGGGGTTATATACGTTATAAATCTATACCGTCTTAGCCGTAGCTCCCTCACCTGACTTAATATCGATCCGTAAGGAATATAGGTCTTTACTATAGTAGATAGCCTCCTAGCTATCTATATCAACCTTTTTATTAATATAAAAGCATATACGCGTGTCCTATCTACTTCTATATACTAGGTAGAACCTACTAGTATTACTATTATATAAGGTCTAGGTTACTAGGTTCTAGCTTAGCTCTTAGATCGTAATTATATTAAATTCCTTAACCTTATTATCCTTTAAGAGGGGGAGTATAACCTTTAATTATCTATTAATATTATATTATAAGATCCTAAGGTTTAGTTTATAATTTATTAGAGGTCTCTAGGTCGACTTCTATTTAGTACCCTACTCCTAGCCCCTAGTACTCTTTATCGGCCGTTAGCTCTTATATTACCTAGCTACTTAGTAGTAATAAGGCCTTCTACCCTTATTTAGCGATACTAATCTTCTTCGGCCTCCCTACCTTCCTTAGTACTTAAGGTACCCCTTATACGTTTATTACGGCGTTACTAAGTACTTTCCTCTTTAGTTTCCCTCTTATCGGGCCTATAATCTAGAACCCCTCCGTATTTATATAACCCTTCTAGCTCCTTTCTACCGTAGGTTAGGTCGGTAACTTAGGTGGTACTGCGTACTACCTAGGTTTTCCTTATATCTTCTATTATATGCGGTGTATTTCCTTCTAGCGAATACTATATTCTTTACTCCTTAATACGTACCTACCCCCGTATACCGCGTATTTCGCCTCTTTTAAGTGGTAGGCGCTATACTTATAGGTCTAGTAGGGGCCCGTATAATTACTATATTTGGTTCTATTTTTATATACCGCGGATATATATCTATATTATTAGTAGTTAAAGTACTACTTTAAGTCCGCGGACCGTATTTATATTTCGTAGTAGTAGAGTTAACTACTCTCTAGGAGCCCTTTTATAATTAGCCTATTTATAATATCTAGTCCCGCTACCTCGATTATAAGTAAAGAGTATCTCTTTTTCCTACCGTATTAGTCTAGTTCTAACGCGAATCTTAGCTATTAAACGCTTATAAGTTTAAGGCTAGGGTATAGTCCGGTATTATCCCTCTTAAAGATCTTAATAGTACTCGCCTAGTTTATATTATCGACCGTATCCTTACGTACGCTATATACCCTAATTAAGTATATTTACCTAAGGATCCTTATAGACGGGTCTACGCTCTTTACCTATTCTATAACTTCCTCTAGTTCCTATCTTACCTCTATCGTTATAATATTAAGGATAATATCTCCCCTTATTATTCGCCTTACGGCTACGATCGACGCCGCTACTAGGTAGGCGTTATTCCTAAATATATAGACTAGTTATATACTAGTTAAGCCCGTAAAAGCTTTCCTTATTTCCTTATTATTAAACCTAAGCATTATCTACTTCGCTTTTATATTATTAATTATTATAAGGGGATAGGAGAACGAATCCGGTCCTACGGTTCCTCTAGCTAGGCTATAGTTAGGCGGCGTTCCGTCTAGTACTTAAGCCTAGCTATTCGTATCCCTAGCGTACTAGGGGGCTTTAACCTTTACTTATAAGCCGCGCTTATCTTCTTTAATCGCGTGTCTTTCTTCCTCTAACTCTTATATATAGTCTTATATATTTCATAGTAGTACTTAGAGGAGTCGCTATATCTATAGTTATAGTTCCTTGAATTTTAGTTCCTATATTACTTATATACCCTTAATAGTTCTTTACTTTATACTTTCTATATGCCTCCTCCTTACTAGTCTCCCTTAGAGGCTATCTATCGCTATCCCTTCGCTATTAACTACCTTTTATAGTATATTTTAACGCGACTTTTCGCGTTTACCACCGTCTCTACTACCCTTCTCTCTACCGCCGCCGTCACCGTCCCTATTCTCACCCCCTCCGTCGGCGTGTAGTACTAGGCTCTAGGCTCTCTGCTGCTATATGCTCTGCGCGCCTAAGGCGTATCTACGCTCGTACGCTTGCTCTTGTATTACCGTTTAGCTTATTTTTCTCTATATAATAGAGTTAAGAACCTAATATTATTACTAGGTTCTTATATAAGAAAAATTAAACTTATTAATTTTAATAGTATTATATAATATTATAAGGGCGCCTTTTATATAATAATAAACCTTAATTATAACTTCTACCTTAAGTATTTATAATTAAAGGAATAAAATCCCTAGGTAGATTAGCTTATATAAAACTAGTAATTCCCTATTAAGAAAAATAATATTAAGGAGTACTTTAATACTATTAAAGCCTTAAAAGAGTAGCTTAATAGTATTATATTTATTATAATATACTTAGGAGTAGGTAATAAAAGCCTACTACCTAAAGTTAAGCTCCCTCTAGAATTTTAAGAATTCTAAGACGTCTTCTTAATTAATAATATTAGGGCGCTATTAGCTTATATATATTATAATTATATAATTAATATAAAGGAGAATAAGGAACCTCCCTTTAACCTACTTTATAACCTCTTAAAGAAAGAGTTACGCGTACTAAGGGAGTACCTTAAATAAGCTTTAAAAAAGGGGTAGATTTATTATTTTATAAGCTTAATAAGTATATTAATTCTTTTTATATTAAAAAAGGATAGAATATTATATTTATATATTAATTATAAGGCGCTTAATAAGATTATAATTAAGAGTTACTACCTACTTCTATTAATTAATAAAATATTAATAAGATTAATTAATATTAAGTACTTAATTAAGTTAGATCTTAAGGATATATATTATTACTTATAAATAAGAAAGGGTAATAAATAGAAGACTATATTTTATATAAGGTATAGCTATTTTAAATATATAATTATACCTTTTAAACTTATTAATATATCTACCTTATTTTAAGTATATATTAATAAAGCCTTAGTAGGACTACTTAATATTATATATATTATTTATTTAGATAATATTCTTATCTACTCCTAGGATAAAGAGTCTTATATTAGAGTTATAAAGGTAGTATTATAATATCTTTATAAATTTAAACTTTATATTAGCTTAAAGAAATATAAATTTATAATAGTAGAGGTAGAATTCCTTAACTTTATTATTAATTATAATAGTATATATATAAATCCGCGTAGAGTAGATATTATAATAGAATAACTAAAACTTAGGAGTATTAAGGATATTTAGATCTTTTTAAGGTTTATTAATTTCTATTATTATTTTATTAAATACTATTCCTCTATTACTATAATATTAATAGACTATCTAAAAAATAATTATTTATATATTAAAAATAGAAAGTTAATATTAAGTAATATTATAAGAGCGGCGTTTAAGTAGCTAAAGTAACTCTTTTAAGAGGTACTATTACTTATATATTTTAACTTTATAAGAGAAATCTAACTAAAGACTAATACTTTAATTCTAGCTATTATAACTATTTTATTATAGAAGTTCTTAATTAGTATTAAAGGGGTAGAAGTAGAATAGTATCTTGTTACCTTCTATTCTTATAAGTTATATTTAGCGGAAATTAGATATAAGACCTATAACTAAGAACTACTTATAATAGTTAAGGCGTTCTAGGTATAAAGGTACTTCTTAGAAGGTAGCTTATACCTAATTATAATAATTATTAATTATAATAACTTAAGGTATTTCTAGATGATATTATTACTAATAAGAAGATAAGTATATTAGGTAATAAAGCTTATAATATATAACTTTAAGATATACTATTATATAAATATTAAGAACCTAGCTAACGCCCTATTAAAGTAACTAGACTATATATTAATAATAGATAAAGAAGATATTTATCTATTAGTATTATAAAATAAGTTAAAGAATATTAGGTATATTCCTTTTAATAAATATTATATATATAATATTTATAAAGGTTTATAAGATAATAAGGCTTATAATTATAAATATTATAAAAGGTTAGAGATAGGGCTTAGAAAGCCTTATACCCTAAAAATAGGGGAGAGTAATATACTCTTAGAGATATAGAGTAATATAAGTAATAGCTTAAACCCTATTATAAGATAGTTTAATATTAATTAAATAGTACTTAGAAGGTATATTATAACCGCGTTAATAATAGAGCGCGTATAAAATAAATATAATAACTTAATATTAGAGATACTCTAATATCTTTAAGAGGGAGATAAAGACCTATAAGAGTAATAATAAAATTATTATAAAAGCCGCGTAAATAGAGCTTATAAATAATAAAGATAAATAGGAAGTTAAAGATATTCTTAATTATAAAATCTCCAATAATAAACCTTAATATTTAGTAAAATAAAATTAAAAGGGTTAATCTTATAATCATAATTAATAGCTATATAAGCGGGACTTAGTTAATACGCTAGATATATTAGAAAGATTTAAGTAGGATTACTTAAAGTTATAAAGTTTATATTATAAAGGGGGAAAGAAGATTTCTATTACTATTAATAAAAAAAAGAAAAAAAAGAAAAAAAAGAAAGAGGATACCTAATATAGCTAGAGCGCTAAAGGCGCTATAATAGAAGACTACTATACTAGAGTAGTAGTACTACTAGACCTAGACCTATTATTAGTAGTAATAGGAGTATCCTCCTTATTATCCTCTTCTTTATCCTTTATAATAGGAGGGAGGTACTCTTATATTATATTAGTAAGGCTTTAATAAGGCTTTAAAAGGGGAGATAGAGTAATATATATACGCTAGTAGAGGATATTAAGAATACCCTTAAGGGTATTTATAATCTAGCTAGTAATAGCGGGGTCTACCCTAGTAGGAGTAGTAGTAGTAGTAGGGGTAGAAGAAGTATAATAGAGGTACATCGGCAATTCGGGAACCCGGCCCTAGAAGCTCCAGCAGCTCAACCAGCCCATACGGGAGGACTTGTACTTAGGAGTTATCGTGCTAGCCCGAATAGGAAATATTATAAGTATTACGCTATATATTACTAATAAAATAGTAAACTAGGCTAATTTTAAAGTTTAAGCTAAAACGGACTAGTACTCGCTTAGATACTAGCTCCTAAAGTTGGAAGTTTTTAAAACGAAGAAAAAAAAACTTCCAACTTTAGGAGCTAGTATCTTAGTGAGTACTAGTCCGTTTTAGCTTAAACTTTAAAATTAGCCTAGTTTACTATTTTATTAGTAATATATAGCGTAATACTTATAATATTTCCTATTCGGGCTAGCACGATAACTCCTGAGCACAAGTCCTCCCGCACGGGCTGGTTGAGCTGCTAGAGCTTCCAGGGCCGGGTTCCCGAATTGCTGATATAGTAATAATACTATTAAATAAGCCTATTAAAGGTTTATTAGAATCTAGTAAGTTAAGGGAGGTTAGAGCTAGCGTTTAAAGTAGTTATAATATCTAAGGACTAAAGAAGGCGCGTATAAGTATAGTAAGTAGAGGTAGGAATCTCCTATTAATATTTAATATTAAGATCTTTATAATAATTATACCTTATAAAGCTAAGGGAGGCGCGTATATAAAGTATACTATTAAAAAAGTAAATAAAGTTTTAATTAAAAGTATTAGACTTATAGCTCTTTAAATTAAAATATAATATGTTAAAGGTATATTATATAAGATAATATAAGGATAGGTTATAAGTAGCTTAGTAAAGGAGGTTAAGTACTATTATAAGTAGAGGGGATAGTAGTAGTCTTCTTTAATTAGTAGAGGGTAAGTTTATTATTAAGGATTACTTATAAAATAACTACTAAAAGTATAAGGAGGTATAATAAGGTATAGAGGAGGTAATAATATAAATAAGAATTAAAAGGGACTTAATATAATTAATAAAAAAATAAAGATATTATAATTAGAAGAATAATATTAAAGTTATATAAAGAAGATACGCCTTAAGTACTTAATAAACCCTTAATAGTAATAACTTCTTATTTACTTTAAAATACTAAGACTTCTAACTACTTTTATAATAAATTAATAAGGAATAATAGGAAGTATAATAGGAATATATTATAATATAAGGATTATATATAAAAGTATTATCTATAATTATTATAATTTAATAAAACTATATATTTCTTAAGACTTAGCTTAAAGGGCCTTATAATTAATTATATTATTATACTCTTATTAGAGGTATATTCTATTATTAGGGGAGTATCTTTTATATATTATAACCTTTTATACTCTTAGAGCCTAAGAGCCTAAATAGGGAGATAATTATAAGGACTAGTTAAGAATACTAGTTAGGAATATAATATTACTATTAACGTGGCGTTTATAGTATATAATAGTACTACGCTACCCCTTTACCTATAATATATAGAGAAGGGAATTCCCCTTAAAGGGAAGGGTAGTAATTAGTCTTACTATTAATAAGAATAGAGAGTTCTATATATATATATATACGCACCGTTTATAGTACTTAATAGCCACGTTATTACGTAGTACCCTTATACTTATAAATAGTATAAAACCCTTTATAAGGTATCTTAGTCTCTAGGTTCTAAGCGCCTTAAGTATAATTATTATATATATATAATACTATTATAAAAATTATTATTATAGTATATAAAGATAATTTATTATTTATAATATATAACTAAGATCTAATTATCTAGATAAAGAAGGAACTTTATAAGAGGTTTATCTCTAAATATATAAGAGATCTAAAAGACTATTTAAGAATAAATATTATTATAAATCTAGATAACTATTCTATTTAAGTTAATTAAATAAAATATATTAACTAATTATTTAAATAGTTAGATATAAAAATATCTTTACTAGTAAAGTTACTTATAAAATAGGTTAATATTACTATTACCTCTAATAGATATATAGCCTCCTTATCTAATAGAGAGGCTTATTAGTCCTTTATAAGAGTACTTAATTAACTAAGTATTATAATTAGGCTAGATATTATATATACTATTAATAATTTAAGTTATTTACTTAATAACTCTACCTTATAATATATAAATATATTAAAAGAGGTATTAAATTACTTATTAGAAATAGTTAATTATAGTCTTATATATTATCTAAGTAAAAATAATAGCTTAGAAGGTTTTACTAATATACTATATTATAATAATTATAAGATATCTTATTCTACTAGGATATATATTTATAAACTAATTAATAATTCTATTACTTAGTAATTTAAATTATAAAAGCTAGTAGTAATATTTATATATAAGTCTAAATATATTATTATAATAGAGGTATATAAAGAAGCTTTATATCTAGGCCTTATATTAGAAGAGCTAGGATATAATAAGGGAGTAGTACTAATACTCTTAAAATTTAATAATTTAGTATTTATAAAATTAGCTTTTAACCTTATTAATTATATTATTATAAAATATATTTAAATTAGATATTATTTAATCTATTAGTTTATATCTAAAATTAAAGAAATCTATCTCTAATAAGTTAATATTAAAGGCTAATATATTAATTTATTAATAAAACCTATTAGCTCTATTAACTTTAACTTAGTTAGATACTAATTAAGATTAACTTTAAGTAAAGTATAAGGGTATTTAAATATAATAATTAGTAATAGGTAGCCTACCTTACTACTATTAATTAAGAGGGAGTATTAGTATTTAAGCTAGGCTAATTTTAATAACTATTAATTAGAGGGCCTTAGTAGACTAGTAGAGATTTCTTATAATAATTATTTATTCTATATAGCTATATCTATCTATTACTTATTATAATACTATTATACTATAATCGGCGCCCTACCCCTAGTCGCTATTACTCCTAGGGGTTCCTACCTAAACGTTAGATTTACCCTAACGTCGGAATTTTTATATTTATTATTAACCTATCTCTACCTACTCCCTATTAACTATATTATATCTATAACTTATAAGGATTAAGAGGTATATATATAGAAGGCTTATAATATATTTATTAACGGCGACTTTCCTAGTATTACTACTATATCTAGATATTTTACTATTATAGAAAGACGCGTATAGAGATGTATTATAAGGAAGGCCTTAAAGAGTAGTTAATTATAAAGCTATATATAACTTACGCTAGATAAAGAGTAGTTTATATATAATTATATACTATATCTTAATAATATTATATACTTAGTTCGCGTCTAGTATATTTATAGCGTTATAGAATTCGTCCTAAGAAAGAGGCCTAGCTACTATTAAAAACTTAGTAAATCCTAGGTTATACACTTTCTTAAGAGATATCTAGAGTTTTATAAATATAAGTAGATACCCCTAATAGCTATTTAAAAGAACTCTTATAATATAGAAGATATACTAGCCCTTTATAAGGAATTTAAGAGGGGGAAAGATAAGCTAGGGATATAGGATTATAATATCTAGAATATAGATAAGATAGGCTTCTAAGTTAGTTATAGAATTACCTATTATATTATAATACTTAATAAGAGTAAGCCTTTATAACTAGTTAATATAGATAATTAAGACTATATTATATTAGTAGAATATATTCATAGAGCTAATAATAGTATCCTACTATTCCTAATACTAAAAGGAGAAAATATCCTATATAAATAGGTAGTAAATAACCTCCTACTAAATTATATACTAGCCTATTTACCTTCTAGCTATTTAAATAATAAGCTAGCCCTTAGATAGCTACTCTATTTTAATAAGTTCTTATATTACTATTAGTATAAAAGGTACTAAGTATTAATTCTTAATAGATTTAGCTCCTATTATACCTATAAATTTTATATAATAGTAAAGACTCTTAGTATAAAACTATTTATTCTAAAGCTATATTTAATATATCTTACTTAGCTATTTAGATATTAGTCTATTCTAGCTATTTAATTATTATTATAATAAGTCTATTAATAAGGCTATATAAGTAGGAAATATAGATTTTAATTACCTAGACTTCCTAAGCGTATTTAAATAGATAAGAAGTAAGATATTTATAATTTAGAATATTAAATTAGCCTTTAAAAAGACTAGATTTATCCTATTTAATCCTAAGGTAGTACTCGCGAAGATATAAGTTATAAAACTAGAAGATATCCGCCCTAGTACTCCTCCCCTACTATTAATAGTACTAGGATATATGCTATATACTACTAGCGACGTTATTATATATATAAAGTATATTTAGAAGATAATAAAGGAGTTTTAAGTAGTATAACTAGCCTTCTAATAGTTAATAGATTATACTTTAAAGGGTTCTATTATAAATACTTATTCTTGGCTATTAGCTAAGCGGGACCTTAAGGTAGTCTATAAGGCCGCTATAATAAAGAAAGAATAGAAGTTACTTAGGGGTACTATTACTAAAAAGGGAGGCTAGATAACTACTAGTTAGGTATAAGTATTAGCTTAATTAAGGGTAGAGTAACTAGCTAAGAAGGATAAGAAGATACTAGCCTAAGAAAAATATACTAAGGAAATTAGGGTAGAAAAAGCTAATATAGTAATAAAAGCGATTCTCTACTAGTAGGACTATTAGTATTAGAAGGTAACTTATACTTCTAAAAGGTACTTTTATAACTAGCTAGCTATAGGGCGAGAAGTATATACTTTTAGAATAGAATATTAAAAAATCCGACGTTTAGGTAAATCCGACGTTTAGGTAAATCCGACGTTTAGGTAAATCCGACGTTTAGGTGGGAACCCCTAGGAGCGACAGCGACTAGGGGTGGGGCGCCGATTACCTGAATTACGGTTAGATAGCTTATAAGCATTATATATTTCATTACCACTGCTATTAATGCTCCTAGCACCAGACTTTTTGGTTCGATGATCATTCCTGGCCACGTTAAAGTTCATGCCCGAAAATCTGAGACAATTTTCGCATGGAGTCGTCCCGTCACCATATGTGCTGCTACTCTTCTGCGGAAGCCCTTTGCATTGACCAACATTTAGACCAAAGGATGTCAATTTTTCTGTTCCCCTTGGGTGGATGATTGGTTGTGGGCCAATATAAATTGTCGATGGATGGCTATATCGTCCGGACAGCAGTGTAGCCAAAATGTCGAGCATGTCGGGACAATTTCCAATCCGATGTTAATGATCTGTGGCAGTAGATATCTTGCCGCTCTTCCAACTTATCGTTGCTCAAAGAAGCAGAGACACCAACATCCTAATAAACCCCGACTTTCTCCCACTCTTGACAGCAGGACTTGCAAAATCTTCCCTCCTTAGCATGACCTCGCAAAATTTCCCACTCTTCCCCAGACCATTGCTCGTCACTAATATCCTCATCTAATTTATCTTCAAATTCCCATCCATCCTTCCAATCATCATTTTCAACTTTGTAGCATGCACAGCCAACGCAGATTTCCCACGTGACAATGTAATCCAAGATATCAGTATCCTCATCCTGCAATGCTCGCATTGCATTGTCACCGATCACTCGCTCTATCCAATGGCGTATGCGTAGTAGGACTTTAAGACGTAAGTTCCACTGGGCCCGCATCCGCTGTTGGAGTTCGTAGTCGCCGACGTCGAGCGAAATCATCTTCCAGAAACTATTTGCGGCAGACTTGACCCAAGGCTGGCGAGGATGGGTTGCGTAAAACCTCCTGGAGGACAGGTTGAGGCTAATGAGGTCGGCTCCGTCGAGGTAGGAGCGAATCTTAAGGAGGAGTTCTGGGGGAAGAGTGGTGAGATGCGGACCCGACATCCTGTAGATGACATCCTGTAGATGGAAGAATCAAAGCTAGAATCTCATCGGAGGAGGGCGCCTGGCAACTGAGACTGATGCAAGTACGAGCGATGCCGTGTTGTAGGATGAATGCTTGATTGACGCGCGCTACCGTTGTAGGTTTTGGATTGGCCCGAAGGTCACGTGAGTTCCGCGTGAAGCTCGCGTCCTTATCTCGACCAAGCTTTCAATATACCGCCTTTATGCTCAAAACCTCCAAACACCATTACAGCCGGCGACGGAGCATGAGCCTCATGTTCCAAAGCTCACTATGGAGCCATGACGAATTGCCCGCAGCATCTATCCTACCGGCAAGGGTGCAGCTCAATGTACAAGCCGCCAGATCAACAGCTGACTATATAACGCAAGCCATCTCCGGGCAAGCCAGAGTGCTTCCCAAGAGAGAACAATTCTGCCCCACACCAAATGAAGTCATTGATGAAGTATCCGGATCACGTCTTCCTCGTCACTCCCATTGTGCCGCAGTGGAAGTTACCTCCTCATTTTCCCACATGAAAAAGGCTCTCTTTCCTTTCGATCTATCCAATGTACTGCCCCTTGTATATGATGACTTATTCCGATCTTGGTATTGGATATGTCCTTTATATGTCTTCTCCTGCTCAAGAGGATTATCGATCTGATAGGCGCAGGCGAAAGAATGGGACGGCTATGACGTTACCCAAGCGAAATGTCACTTGCTGGGTAATTCACAAATCGTGCGACAGCTCAGCCACACCATCATGATATACCGCATAAAGAAAGCATCATCAAGAAGTGAGTGTTGTGGTTCAATAGCTGCATCACTCGATTTCTCGCAACAAGGAAAACCACAATGCTTCCTCTTCTCTCAGTACTCATCCTCATCGCGTCCCTCACTCTCTCAACCGCAGCACCACCCTTCACCCTTCCCCCCTCCTCTCCCCTCAACATCACAACTCAACCCTCCCTCTCCGGCCCAACCCACTGCCTCCTCCCCCAACCCCTCCAGCAAATCCCCGTTTCCCTCCGCACATGCGCCCCAGCCCTCACACATCTCATGCTCGACCCCGACATCCCAAAGTCATACTTCCACTCCCACAACACCATCACCATCATCGATTACGCGGGATGCGAAATCAGCATCGATTATTTGAGGACCAGGGGCCGGATCAGTCTCACGAACAGGCGGATGGTGGAATATGTGAGGGAGGTCTTGCTCGGGTGTGCGCATTTGGGACATGGGGGTTGGGTGCATATGCAGGAGAGTTGGGAGTGGATTGTCATTGTTGAGGGGAGCCGATCGGTTGGGAGGGTTGGATGAGGGGTGAGGCTGTAATCAAGGAGGTGGGCTGACCTTAAGATATTGAGGTCGAAAGAGCTTCTGGTAGTTTCCTTTAGATTTTAAATGCTACCCGTTATCGAGATTACACTTAACCAACCCAGTATATAAAATCTTTCAAGGACCCAAATACGTTCCTCCTCCTCGTCATCATCAGCCTGCTTGCCATGTCGATGGCGAAACCTATTACCCTTGATTGATTCCGCATCTTGTACCTGGGAGCATGTACATGGCTTTATTTGGACTTGCATTCGATCAATAGAGTTGATAAGATTGGTTTTGTGTGACCATTCGATAGCTCCGGAGGAGACCGAATAGCCGCCGATGCCTTTCACGACTTTTGAAAGTTATGATATCAGTAAATCACCTTCTGGAAACAAAAGAGATTGTAGGTAGAACAATAGCGAGGAAAGAATGGCATGCTTTACGTCTGAGACAGCGTAATTCGTGCCCAGACTCAGTATCGAACGCACCACCATCGAGGATTGTTTCTAATCCCATTCCCAACGAGAGAAAGCCAGCATATAGGTTGAAGACCTGCGATGAAATGAAGAGTTCAAATCCTAGAATGAAGCCTTGACAACTCATAGAGAGTAGAACTTTTATCTAAGGGAAATATTTCTAGCTTTCTGGTACATCATTCTTTCTCAAGTACGGGGTAAGACCACCTCCTCCTCCATCTCCCCCCCTTTCCCAATTTCGCCGCATGTTCGCTCGACGGGGAAATGCTCATTGGCGCCATCGACCTCAAGACGCGCAACAATATACATTACCGGACGATGGAAATAGGGTCCTAGATCGGCGAGAGCCATTAGGGACAGGGAATTGCGACGGAGGAGGTTTTGAAGTTCGCGGAGTGGACTTCAGAGAGGTAGGGCGCAGGGTTAGGTTGGAGGCGGAGGTTTTTGAGGGGAATGAGGCGAGCGGGGGTGTTGGAGATGGGTGTCAGGGGAGGAAGAAGGATGCGGTGAAGACGTGGGATGTGGTTGTGGGGTTTTTGGGTATGGTGTAAGTTTAAAGGGTGCAGTAGCATTCTTGAGACCAAGAGACAGCGCTCTCCCTAGACTTAGTGAAGGGTTAGGTTGGCTCGTGGGTGAAGGGAAAGCTGGCACCCCTTTTCTCGAAGTATCTTTCAAGCTTGTCTCATCATCAATTGTACATCCGAGTACGGGAGAGACAAGGCAGAAGAAGAAAATTTGGTGGTTACCTTGGGAAGTCCCTAGTCTATATCTATAGATCGAAGCTAACATCGTGGATCTGGATACGAGTGTGCTCTGCGTTAATTCAACAAAATTCCATTACGTTTTCATCAAGTATCTTTCTTGGGCGTGCACCACGCAAAGCCTCTAGGCGGAATTGAATCTTTCTGCGTCTTCGCTGTCGGGCGGTTGTATGGCTCCGCGGGTCAATTTTTACAGTGAAGTCTTCCGGCTGATCGATTCCATCCAGGTCCATATGCATCGTCTCGCAATAGCTAAGGAAGATTAGTTTGATCACAGAGCCCCTGCCCCTAGCTTTAAGTCTTTCCATAAAGGAGTGGAAAGCAAGAAACCAGGAGAAGTTGTCTGAGAGTGCCAAACCATCTCGGCCAAGGACACTAGTATCGAATACAATGTAGATCTGCGTAAGGCCATCGAAGGTTGACCCAAGTATATCGAACCAATCGGACTCGTGCACTGCGCTTTGCATTCGACTACAACTCAAAGCGCATGTACTCTCATTTCGAAAGTACTTATTGATACGGATGGCCTGTTGTACGAGACTTTTGAGGACGTCAACGGACGTTATCCCTTCAGCGCCGCTCTGAATGGTACTTGGCAACACCCAAAATATGGGAACATGAGCATTCTGCACAGCCTCGATCAAGTCAACGCCAAAAATCCTGATTTGGTCTCGCATCGAATACGGTCCTTTGACGATTATCAACGAGTTGACTTCCGACGTTGTCCAGCGTTTCAACTTTGGTGAATCCAGAAAAGCAAGTGGACGGCTAGCGCGTTGCATGCTGTTGTTTCGTCTCAGGATCCCATAACGATAGCTGATTTCGGGATTTTGCAAGGATGAGTTGGCAGTGATCGCGAGCATCTGAGATAGCTGCAAGTCAAAAACCCTCTGATTAGTATTCACTTGTCCGGAAATAAGCGTGGTCAGCTGAGGAGCTATATCAGTGATTCTTCTCATGATCTCATCGACTGACACAGCGCTCCGTCGAACGACGGACCCGGTGTTCTCAAGATTAGTGTACGTTTCCTGCTGCAAAGTGTGGACATCACGTAACTCAGCTTGGGCCGACGAAGCTGCCCACTGATCAATCCGCCGAGAGCAGTCTTCGATATTCTCAAGGATGTCTTTATATTTGATACCCACAGGCTGTGTGAATGAGTGAATGATATGCTTGAAAGTGCCTTCTTGATGCCATTTCAAGGCTTTGATGAGGAATTGCATGAGATAGGCGTACAAGCGGGCAACTTCTTGTTTTATTCGCTTAGTAGGATAGAGGACCAGATAGAGCTCTTGACGTGGCAGACAATCTGCAATGCGGCACAGAGCTTTGGCGAAGGCAGACATCAATTCCTCATGATTCAATATTCCCTAGGCATGGTAAGCAGAATCTTGTGCAATGGCCCTGTCGTATATACCACAAAAACCAATTTGACGGTGCCCCAGGCCAGTGCTACGTATTCCGGGTGATGTTGGGCAAGGGTATCAAAGACTCGTCCATAGTACATTATTCGTGATGAGAAGGCGGCAAGCCATTGAGAGACCTTTCGTCTCTGCGTCTTTGACTCGTAATTCCGTTTCGCTTCATTTACAAGAGACAGAACGTGTTCTACATTAGACTCGGCACAAAGGAACGCTACTTTCTCCCTATCTCTGGTGAGAGACTGGGCGAACACAGTCTTTGCATTTTCGAAAGCGTCTGTTGCGGCATGTAGACAGCTGCCACGGATCAGTCCTTTTGAACACTACCGCACTTTAATCCCTTACCTATCGTCGTCTGACGGCTTATACCAATTTTCGTACGTTGGCCTCGCATTCGTGGTCGCCATTTCTCTCGACAACGCATTTCGGCTGTCTGTCACGGCGACAACCGATCACTGATCATTATATATAACGCTTGTTTGCACCTACCCCGCAGTTGCAGTTGCAGCCTGTGCGCTCGGCATGTTCTTGTACTTCAGTCAGCAACGAGGCTATGCTAAAATATCAAATGAATTCTACCCCGCCCTATTCTATGCTTTTGAATTAGATTTAGCGTGTGCAGTTTCAATGCGATTGGCGCTGCAACACCCCGACCCCCACCCCGCCCTTTACATAGTAGACGTACTCATAGAATTAGTTATATCTTCTACGTACGTTAACGGATTACTATAAATTTTAGAGTATTAGATATCTATTTTAGTAGACTTAGTAATTATGGGGTCGGGGTCGTGGTGTTGCAGCACGCCAAGATCGCATTGAAACTGCACACGCTAAATACCTTGGTGGCTTCCAAGAATGCCTTCTCCGGCGCCAAAGCATTTCCCCTAGATATTCGAGGCTATCATCTATCTATGGACTTTTGGAGTCTTCTTAACAATCTTGAATGCGGTCTGAAGACGAAAGATTGAAATTTCTGGAGGTGGAAAATCACCCCACGATCTCGCAGGATTGGACCAACAAGGATATAAACGACCACAAGCGTCTGGTCGCACTTCAGAAAACTCACGGGTCTCCAAAAGAAGACATAGAAAAGCCAGTGCGAATTGAAGGAGGTAGCGTTTACTATTCCTTTCAACACGATGCACAACTACATGCTGACGGTCGATGTATGATTCGTACCGCTACTCCTCGATTCACACTCGGAGGCAGCCCTAAAAGCCCGTCAGAGTTTTACGAGAGTCAGCCCATACATCCTGCGAGGTTTCCATGCCATTTGTGTCCAAAGAGATATACTCGAGCATCCGTTCTTCGCTTCCACCTTCGCACTCATACGGAGGCGAGACCATTCATTTGTACCGTGTGTGGAAAGGCTTTCGGTCGCCAGCACGATTACAAAAGACATGAAGCCCTACACCGGAATTTTCCTGAACTAGAAGAGCAGGACATTCAGGTGACTGTACCTACATTCGATGATGAAGATAGCAGCCCCTCGAGCATACCCAGTCCTTCCCATGAGCCATTCACCCACAGAGGGAGCTTGGGCAACCTGCAGAGTGAAGGCATTGAAACGGACCACGAGGGGTTTGACGGGATGTATGAGCAAAATGAAGTCATGCGCAATGAATCGTCTACAAATATGACAGGACATCAACAGCGCAAGCGAAGGCGGAAGGACCACAACTCGTGTGGCAGTGAATCAGAGCTGGCGACAACTCCAGACATAAGATTCGAACGAGGCAACAGTCGCAAAAGAGAGGTCTCTGCAAGCCAGCAATCTACCGAAATACAGGCATTGCGGCGTGAGCTGGAAGCGTTGAAGAGTGAGAAGGGTCTTCCCGAAGGCCAGACAAGAGGGATCCCACAGCGATATCAAATCATTTATAGGATTCATCGTGCCTCGGAGAAATCACCGATCATGTATCTCGACCAGCCTCAATGGCTGACAGGAGACAAAGACATGGCGTCATTGCAGGGACAGCTACCGATCGCGCGGTTGGACTCGTACCTAGACAGGCATCCAGAAGTGGTATTCATCATTTTCCGGGACATGGTAGCCCAATATAACAAACATCAAGCAGATGATGAAGGCCCGATCATGCAATGGTCGGAATCCATGACCATAAACTCTCCGCGACTGATCAAAACCCTTAAGCGAGTTGTCGATGAAATATCTCAATTTCTGAGCATTGGTGAAAGCTTTGATTTCAAGAATTCTGAGGTGACACTTGCAGCTCCATACCTGGTTTTCTACCATTATCGTGAGTTTATGGTAGAATGCGCATCCTTCCTGAAGGAAAATGCATCCTACCAGTGGAGTCTCCTACTTGAATACATTGACAACAATTTTGCAGAGCAGTATGAATACGTAAAAAAGCTCCTGGATGCTGGCAACATACACCGGGGACTTATCCATTACATGATCAAGGAAGGCGATGTCTTGATCAGCCAAAGGAATCATACTCGATCGGCTTACGCTGCCGCATCAAGACCCACTCGAGTACCCAATCCAGGCCCAAGGGGCCTGGACGATTTCTCCACTGAAAATATTGAACAACCTTGGTTTAAAAGCTGCCATCGTAAGCAACAGACAGACGCCGGCGTTCATACAAAGCACCTCAAACACTGGGCGAAGAAACGCATTGACCCCAAGGTAGATTTGTGGAATATAAAGGTCGAGTTTTGGGAATTCGACGGCAACTTTCAAAGGGCACTCCAGACAATTCAACTGCATGTTCCCAGTGGGCCGTCGGAAATATTGTCTGTCAGAGATCTTGAGCTCTTCCCGATTGAGTTTGCGGACGCAGAACAAATTGCGCGACTCAAAGCGGTGGGCTCTCAATTTTGGAAATCCAGAACTCGAAGATATGTGTCTTACCGCCCGGCTCAAGCCGTAGGTAAGACTGATCCTACAGACTTAAGATACATGATCGACCCGACTACTTATAAAGAGCTACACAAGAAGGACGCTTCGAAAGAATCGTTTGCGGATGACCTTGGTCCTGACTTAATGAATGGGAAAGAGGCCCCTCCGGACCCATTCCTACTGCTCCTGCCAAACACAATCGATGGATTCAACATACAAAGCAAGAGATGGGAGAAACTAGAGGTTTCCCAGATATCTGACGTGTCCTGGAACAAAGATGCGTTTGAGAACCTTGTGATTGAGCCCTTCGCCAAGACCTTGGTGAAAGCCTTGGTCATACAGCAGCTTGAGAAAGAAAAAGGGACGGACTTGATTGCTGGTAAAGGACAGGGTCTCATCGTACTCCTGCACGGTGGGCCGGGGACGGGGAAGACTTTCACTGCGGAGACTGTAGCGGAGATCGCCGAGAAACCGCTCTATCGAGTCACGTGCGGAGATTTGGGAGCAGAACCCATGAAAATCGAGACCTACCTTGAGTCGGTCCTGTACCTTGGCAAAATATGGAACTGCGTCGTACTGCTGGGTGAAGCTGATGTCTACCTGGAAGAAAGATCGATGGAAAGTCTCGCTCGCAACGCCCTGGTCTCGGTCTTTCTGCGAGTCCTCGAGTACTATGAAGGCATACTCATCCTCACCACGAACCGCGTCGGCACATTCGACGAGTCCTTCAAGTCGCGAATCCAACTCGCTTTGCATTACGACAGACTGAAGTTCAAGGATCGATGTCTGATCTGGGAGAACTTCTTCCGACGTTTGGAGAAGTTTGCGGAAGTGGGGATCGACTTTGACGATATTTACAGACACCTGAAAGATTTGGCGAGGAACGAAATGAACGGCCGGCAGATCAGGAACGCTATTACGACTTCACGGCAGTTGGCGAAGCACCAGGGCAAGGATTTGGAATTTACGGATTTGCAGCAGGTTATTAAAGTAGCGCTTCAGTTTGATAAGCACACGACGGATTTGCAAGGTGGTATGAATGACGACGAAAGGAAGAGGGAGGATGGCATTCGGCCATAAGCAGGGATTCGATTCCAGCATCTTCGAGACGACGGTTGACGATATGGAAAGACGCTTGGTTGGCTGTATTGGCAGAGACTGTGTTCGAAAGATCCACGTGGAGCAGCAAATCAGGTCTCACAACGCCACCCTTTCATTTGTATAGTCCGTTTTCCTACTTTGGGTACCAGCTAGCTTGGGCCAGGAAAGGCCTAATACAGATTCCGACCACCAAGCTATCTGGACGACCTGACGACAGTCACAAGATAAAATCGGACCCTGAAGATAACCTATCTTATCCAACCTTATTGATCAGTAGAAAGTCCGCGATATATTCCGTGATTCTATATAATATAGCCTTTTATCCACGACTATCAAACTCCTGACATTCTTCGCACCGTCTGCACCCAGCGAGCAACGGTTTACAACCTTTCTGATTGAACCTCAGCACCCCGGCACGTACTAATCGGCTCTTTTTCATGTATACAAATGGCTTGACAGATCCATCAATGAGATATCCTTTACATCCTACAACCTATCAAACATTAGCGTTGCTAAACGTGCATTTATGCCAACATCTTGGCCGGCCAAATGCCCACTATCGTTCCACGGACGTCGGGCTAGGAGAAGTGGGCTTCGCTACGTACAAATCTGGATCCTTACAGGCACTCTCTAGTAATGTTATAAAAAGTAATAAGTATGAGGATGTATATGGGGGCCATTCAGCCAGTATCATGTTCGGCTACGGGTATATTCTTCGATAGATAATTCTTATAAGTAGGCAAAGCCCTTCCACCTCTCATACCACGCACCAAGTCTTCGATCGCGCTCGCCCATTTGATGAGGATATCCTCCCTCCAGGCGGTATGCTGTATGGAAAGGCTGAAGGGAATCCCAGCGGAGTCGACTCCGATTGGGATGCATATTATAGGATAGCCTACGGGGTCAGTGCCATCGTTGAAGAGACAGTGGGATGGAAAAGCTCTTACCTGCTTGCGCAGCCAGCTGTTGTCCTGGGCCTAGTCGATCACATAAGAGGAGCACGTCGAACTCCCTTAGTCCATCGTCTGCCGTGTATTTGAGGGCAGCGTCGATGCCTTCGGTACGGCATTTGTTTTGGGTGTACTTCAAGGCATGATGATACGTCTCATTCCTCTCGCCTTGGGATTGCGCGACTTCTCGTAGGAGATTCTACATTTGTGAGTAGGATTACGCGCTGAGTATATATTGTATATATGAACTCACCTGTCCTGTCATGAAAGCCAGATGATCGCCTGGTTCGGCTCCTTCCGTACCAGTATTATTGTCATTGTACTCGATAATGTCTTCTACGGATTTGATAGAAGTATTGGAGAGCTCTGATAGATAGGCGTTCATGTCATTGTAGGCATCGACCTTTGCTACCGTGATCTCTGATTCTGTGGGCTTGCTGTACTTCTTATATTCCCTGCACCAATAAGACTTTACGTCCGATTATGGTGATGTGAAACTCACCAATCCCAGCGACCGTCGGGTGGGATACGATCTTCTGCACAAGGAAATTCGGTACGGATAACCTCGCCCCCAGCCGCCCTGATAGCGTTGAAGATATCGCAGGCCACGGACCTTCGCTCTTCCGGTACAAAGTCCCAGCAGCGCTTGCCTGGCAGACCAAATACCGCTCCTTTGAGGCTTGCCTTTGTTGTCAGGTGCTTGGTATAGTCCTGTTGGCCGGGTCGGTCAGGCGAGCAAGTCATCGGGTCTCTCTCATCCATGCCGACGATCATATTCAGCCCATGCACTGCGTCTGCAACGGTCCTGCCGAACGGCCCGACGCTGTCCATGTTGGTACTGATTGGGATCACGCCACCCCTTGATGTGAGTCCTACGGTGGGCTTGATTCCAACAACTCCATTGGTCGAAGCCGGACCGATGATGGATGTGTCCGTTTCAGATCCGAATGCTAGTGGCACGATATTTGTAGACACTGCGACGGCAGAGCCTGAGCTGGAGCCATCTGATATGCCGTAAGCTAGGTGAGGATGAAAACCTATCCGGTACACCCACGAGGACTGCTAGAGAGGTCGTAAGGATTACGCACTTGGCCACCCCGGGCACTGTAACCATAGGAGTATTTCGATGATCTGACGGCCGCCCACTCACACAAATTAGTGTGGCCAAGGATGATCGCGCCAGATTGACGAAGTAAAGACACAATGTGAGCATCTCTAGGCACGACGCTACCCAGCAAAGCCCACGAGCCGGCCGTTGTTTGCATCTTGTCTTTCGTCGCCATATTCTAGATCTCTCAGTCCAGTCGGCATCGGGATTCGATATTGAGCCTGACCCACATCTTTGACGAGCACGGGTATCCCATGGAGCTTGCCTCTTATTGTGCCCCGTTGTCGCTCAGTGTCCAGCTCCGCCGAAATTTCTTCAGCATCTGGATTGATCTCGATGACGCATTCGAGATAGGGGTTGACCTATACAGTCACTCATCAGCCCAATGCACTGCAATATCAGGGGCTGTCTTTAAAGGTCGAGAGAAATGTACCGTGCGTATCCGGTCTAGACAAAACTTGACATATTGAACAGATGTCAAGCGCTCTGTTGAGGCTTCGGAGAGGAGATGCTGCAACTGCTCTACGGTGATCTCATTGACGTCGTGCCCTTTCAGCTGTCCCAGGTGGAAGACTTCCGGGATTGTGTCAGAACCTTTTGTCATAGTCACCACTACCTGCTCAGCTAATCAATCGCGCATCAGCAATGATGCAGACAATTATCACAGATAGTCTATTGGCGCATATTGTTTTTGCGAAACGTCCGCCATATCATACACTGCATGAATAGCGGATTGGGAAGACGGATATCAGAGTGAAGATATTTTTTGCTCTAGCGTCGTCCTCTCCAGACGATCAGTGGTCTCCTTAGCAATAGGTCATGAGCAACCTTTCCCAACCAAGAACCCTGAAAAGGCAACCTCCTCAGAGTCTCCAGTCTATAAAGGACTGAGTAGGCTTTCCAAAGTCATGAAAATTCAAGTCATTGACCTGATCTCCTTTTAATAAGTTTCACTACTCTGTAAATCCCTTTGACTGAACTTACTTCTTCAGGATATACGAGATATTACCTCATTACCAATCACTCGACTTTCCAATAAATACTTATCGAATCATGCCATACGCTAGCGACTCTATCTTGCTCTATCTATATAAGAAATCCACAGTGGCTAGCCGACTATATAAGGCTTTATTCTTACGGTAGATGAAGAGATTCGGTCGCCATCGCTATTTCCTACTATCTGAATAACGTACCCATCTGGATTTACTCTACCACGGTTCTTACGTACTTAATTTATTCTTCTTCATAATATCTTACCTTTCATCTCATCAGATAAACATAAAATTCACATGCCTTATCGTTACAGTCGTCAGATTCGTCAGATTCGTTAGACTCGTTATATCGACCTCAATAAGATAAAAGAAAATCTCATCAAGTCACCGCAAACACACACCCCTCCCCTCCCCTGCCCTCCCCGTTCCCCACTCTCACCCCCAAGGCACCACCGTCTCCCCCTCCACAAACCTCCCCCCCACCGGCCTCCACATTAAGTACGAATGAATCGGCGTCTGGAAATACCGCTCCAACTCCATCCACTTCTGGCTCGGATTCCGCTTCGCCACCTCCCAGTAATTCGTGCTCATGTACACGAAGCCTGAGGCCTCGTAGCAGGGTTTGCCGTCGTCGGTGGCTTCGATGAAGGCTTCGAGGTTGAGGCGGTCGGCTTCTTGGATACCTGTTTGTCGTAGGGGGGGGAAAGGGTTAGTGGGTGGGAGGGTGTAGAAGGGGGAGGGGGTGAAGTGGGTAGGAAGGGGAGGGGGTGAAGGAAGAGGGAGAGTGGGATGGCGAGGTTGTTAGGATTGGAATGTATACATACCCCAGTTTATCAACTGTTGCGCTGCACCCCGTCGACGGTGTTCTGGGTGTACGAAGAGCATCGCAAGTACTAGCAATCTTTGTCAGTCAGAGTACGATCCTTCGACCATAGAGAGGTCTCCCGTGTCTGTTCAGAAGGACTCTTTCTGAACACATCGTGGGATTTATATAGCAATCGACATGATCCGGAAATAGAATAGAATATACGTACGCATATGCGGCCGAGCCATCTTCTCCCATCGGTCTCGAAGGAGACACTCCAACAATCTATTGGCAAACTCCCTCGCTTCCCCTGTTCTCCCCAATAAGCACCTTTACATTAGCCCACCTCTCCCAATATAA